>Ga0181612_100024_pt1 | contig 20842 bp, 11 predicted proteins | sample HoacroProtozoa21_FD_119630 | JGI IMG/M metagenome (GOLD analysis project Ga0181612, IMG submission 119630) | Hoatzin crop microbial communities from Cojedes, Venezuel. Combined Assembly of Gp0051906, Gp0051904, Gp0051908
GCGGCCCCCGACGCCCTCGGCTTCCAGCGCGGGGAGGGCGAGGGCGCGGGGAGCGTCTCCACACGGGAAGACCGGTCCTGCCGTGCCTCCGGGGCTAACCGCTGAGCCCCGAGCGTCCCTGAGGGAAGAGACATTTCATGCTTTCTAGTTTACAAAATAAATGTCTCCACAGTAGGCTCAGGCATTTTGAAGGCTCTATACTGGGAACAAGGAGATCATGCTCTTTTCTGGGACCTACATTAATTGCCCACGCTTCAACCATATTTACAGAATTGGGTGAAAAAGCAATTTTTTTACTCTCTCCTTTGATTCTCCCCCTCCCCTTTTTCCTACCGGGAAGGTGGAAATGCCCCCCTCGGACACTACCAGCTGGTAGGGGTTCCCGCAGAGATGAGCCACGCTGCGCTGCTCGCGCTGTTTACCCGTCCTCAGACACCCACGTACAAGCTTTCCCAGTCCTCTGAGCTTCACAGCTTCTTAAAAAGCAAAGAAACTAGACACTGCCAGAGCTGAACACCCTTTGTTCCCTCCAGCGCCCTGATGAACGCAGTCTGACTCCATACGGAGTCACCACGCAGCGTCACAAAGCCACCTCCACTCGCCACCGGCCCCCAAAAGCAGGAAAGTGGCCCCCACGGCACGCTGGGAGACGTAGAGCAACTGCAAAGCCCCAAAGCGTGTGTGACTGAGGACTAAGCCGCACAGAAACTGGTAACCTTGGATAACTCCGAAATTCATTAGTGGCTAATGAGATGGCAAATACGAGCGGGTTTCTTCAGGCTCAAGCAGTGCGCTCGCGACGCACAGACCAACTGCTCATCATGGCTCTTCTTGTGACATCACCCGTTAGGCTGGAAAGTCTCCTGTGCCATCAAAGCACTCGCGTAGGCTGCCTTGTAAGCAGGAAAGGGGCGATCTGAGGATAACAATTTCATTAACAATTTCTCCGCTCAGCCCTTTATTTGCTTCCTCCCTCCTATATTTTAGTAAGGGATAACCAACTCTACAGAAAAGCCAGGGTTTTCTCAGGTTTTCTAGGGGCTGACTGTCCCTTCAATCAAGCTGTTTATACTGATTTTATTGGTCACCGTTACTAACTTGTTTCCAGGACCCAAGAGCTTTCTCTGTAGCCTGTTATATACTCACTAAACGCTTACCTCCTACTCAAGTACAACCTTGAATACCCCTGCAAGGATCAGCCTTAAAAAACCCCAGCTCTTCTGAGTTGAAATTCATTGCAGAGCCTGTCTAACATCGCACACTCCAGTCTCCTGCTCTGCGTGGTTCTCCCTCACTCCTTTAGATTGCAGATAGTTATTTCCAAACAGTAAGCAGCCTGTGACAAGCCCACGTATCAGTCTGCCACCAGAGCGTGTTCCTGGCATCTGTCCTCAAGATCGAGTTATTCTCATGCCTTCTTTTCATCAGAAACTAGTGCAGGGCATGTATTCTCTCCCTGTCCTTTGCATGCAAACAGAAGACATTTTGCAGAAGCGGATTAGCTTTGACTTACTTTCCAATGTATAAAAGCATTGTGTTGCACGTGTGCGGGTCTTCAGACTGACAGACAGCTTACCAGGGTTTTGGAAATACATGGATTAGGCACCTAACACCCACCGATACCAGAAGTGAAACTGATGGGAGCAAGGGGTTTTTTGACTCCGAAGTTGGACTATGCCACAGTTACTTCACGCCTGGGAATTCTTCATGTTTCGGCAGTAAACAAGATGTAACATCCTCCTACAGTTTAATCCCCGTCAGTTACCCAGGCTAGGTGCAAGATCACTGAACTGCACATCTATTTAAGATACAGATAATAGCTAAGGAAAGGCTACTTCAAAAATAAAACATAGAGCTGTAGCATTTTAATACATTAATCTTAATAGCATGTTGCAAGGAAACTGTTAAAATGCTTGGGGGAGGTGTAGACCTTCAAGACAAGTTTTTATCTACCACCTTTAGGGAGAAGGGGGATGACTGCAAACACTGCATGACTGCTTTGAAGTCAAGCCCTCTGCTTGGCTGATGAACCAAGCATCCTCTTGGAGACAGATGAATGACAAATGTCATCGTAAGCAAGTGGGGGCCTAAGTACATCCTTGTGACTTAGTCAGAACTGACTGCAGCTGCTGATGGTTGCACTTTCTGTCAGGGGCCTAGGAAAGCTGTAGAGTAGATTTAAGATTGTATCACTGCATTGCATTTAATCGATTTCATATAAACACAAACACAATTTTGCATGCTAATGGATGCCATGTACAAAGCAGTAACTTATCTTTGTGTAAGTGCAAGAATGAGTCACTGCAGGATAAGATTTTATAATTTGGATATGCTATTTAAATAATATCTACGCCATTAGCTGCTTATTAGCATTTCACCAGAGTCCCCAGAGAAACTGCTACCATCACAGCAGGAGATGTTTGAAGTTATACTTAATTCTTGCACAAAAGGGATTGCACATCTCCCCTTTTTGTGAGGATGGAACAGCAGAGAGTTACAACTGGAAAGACAAGTTATGAAGACCTCACTTCCACAGAACACACCATCTTGTGTCTGCTAGAGGTATTTGCTTAAATAAATTAACTTCATCAAGATTCAGCCTCCTACATTTGAAAACCCTTCTTACCTCCCCTCTCAGCCAACAGGCTCAGGCTGGAAGAGTTGTGCCTGCTCATTTTTAGCCACATGAATGTGATGGGGCTTGAACTTCAGCTTTGATGAAAATACCGTAAGACTCAAGAAACAAAACTGTCAGCAGAATATACCTACCAGTGTTTTAACAAGTGATATTTTAATTTGTTTGGAAATGAAAGAGGTTTTAGGAAAGAAAAAGAAAGTTATGCAGTAAGCTGCTAAATCACAGGTGTTAAACATGCAAATTTTAAAGAGCGCACTAGAGTTTCAGTGTGGTATCATGAACACAAGAGTAAAGAGTTCAGTAGACACACTGGTTAACATGCCAAACATCTATAACAAATTACTGTTGCCTAGCTTTGTTTATTGGTAAATCACTTTAGTAACCCGAATTCACAAATAAGCAGTAAATAACAAAAACTACAGATAAACACAGGTTACACATGCAAATTCCTGTTCACATATCACATGTGCAGGTACATTAAGAGCACAGTTCTAAAGATTCTTGACGAAACCAGATTTTAACAAAAATGGTTTTAAAATGCAGGTATGAAAAAATTACATGTGAAGAATATAAAGATACCTTTTTACATTTCAGGACTCCAATGCTGCTTTTGAATATACTAGAGATGTACGACAGCTACAAGTTTCAAGTAAAAGCAGGCAGAGCTCAAGGAAATAATACTGGTCAGAGGAGAATGGGCATTTACTCTTCACCAAAAATACACGGAATAGCTGAATAGGAGAGTCTATCAAGAGTTTTGGGGAAAAAAAAAAATCACAAAGTTGTAAAGCTGACTAATCACTAGTTTTCCTATTTGCTATGTAACAGCAATGACATTAAAAGAAACTGCAATTCAACATTTAAAAATGCAACTTACATTTAAAGACTTTTCAAAAGTGAAATGCAATGACAGCCTTACAATCAAAATTGAATATCTGCTAGGCTCAGACTGAAACATGGAATGTTCTAGATAAAAATAAAAATACAGCGTTACTTTTTATTTTTTATTGAGAATGGAATTGAAAGACAATTTCTGAAGCTTGAAAGTAGTAAATTTCACTTAAATGAAGTTTTCTTCCCATAGATGAGCTTTCCACAACGGTGCAAGATTTTTTTTCTTTAATAGCTTGAAGTGTCAAAACAAAAACTTGTTGCCATTCTCACATTAAGAACAAATTTTTGTCATTAACTTAACTGCATATGCTTTTTGCTACAACATTTAACACATGAACAGACCTATAATGCCTACTGTATTTCACTAAAACAAAAAAGAATACAGTATTTCCATCTACTACTTGTACTGCTTTTAAAAAAGATTAACATTAAAAACAAAGCCACTGTTTTCCTTACATCCATCCTTCCTTCTAAGCTTCCTTCTTTTGTCTGTGGTCTTCTGCCATTTTATCCAGAATTTTCTGTTGAAAGAAAGCAACCATGTTTTGGATATATTTAAGAGTTTCTCACAGTCACAACATCAGTAACAGAAACATAAATCCAGTTTTCAAGATGTAACATCTGTGAGTATTAACTGCAAAGGTCGTAACAAACAAGACTGGCACTTCTCCACATACTGCAGTCGAGCTCCTCTGAAGCACCGCACCATCATTATGTCACCGAACATGCAGCTCGCCACCAGTAAGCACCAAATGTCAACCTCTGCAAGCATTTACCTGGCCCTGCCCTTAACGCCTTCCTAACAGGCTGGCAACCCAACAGAATTACTTTCCATTTTGTCATGGACTTGTGACACTGGTTGTGCCACTCACCTGGTCAGAATTTGCCATCTGTAAAGCCAGGAAGAAAACATCTCACCTCCCTAGAGAAGGGTTATTTTGGAAGTTTGAGGAATTTGTTACTACTTCGATGACATTTGGCAGCAGTATCAATTCATCTATTCGTTTACTCTTATTGCTGTCGAAGTGAACAAGACTCCTAGCTAGACAAGTGCCTTGCCACTGCGAAATAAGAGCCGCGTTTCCCTCCCCTCCTTCCCCGATTCTAAAACCACATCAGTGTTACAAAGCCATTCACAAGCAGCTCACTAGTCATTTGTGCCACGGAAACAACAAATCAAATCATGTTTCATTTAAGTAAGTGATAAAGTTAATATATTGGGATTATTTCTCCCACTTCCCCTCTTACACCAGGTCTTTAAGGCCCCATAATCAAGTACCTCAATGGAAAAAACAAACAAACAAAAAAAAAAGCTATGGGTGATGGATGAGGCGGGTTTTTCTTACTACAAGATTCTGCATGGGAACTGATTTTCTGATCTACTCCTTGATAATGTTGTTTGCTTTGTGACGTTTGTTTGTGCCATCTGCCTTCCAGGGCTCTACATTTCTTTTGAGTTCCCTATTATTGCAAGGGAGAAAGCAAACATTCTGAGTCTGAGATGCCACCTTCTTCCTGTGTGTGGAATCCCCAGGGCTTTGCTTGCAGCTCAATAATCAGCTGGTATGAAATCAATTTACATGAACACTGCATTATTATTATAATTTCATCTTGGAATTCCCTTTCTTGAAGGCAATATTTAAAAGCAGCTCACAGTACAGCAGCATTATCATTCATGCCATGCAATCATGTGATACCTAATCCAATTAGAAATTGTAAAACAAGCTCACAAAATCAGAAGTTGCAAATATGGTCTGTTTTTTTTTTTTTAATATATAAAAACTTCAGCTTAAGCTCTGTTGACTGGTTAAAAATACTCTCAAAGGGACAACTGAAAGGGATCCAAGTTATCCGTATTTACTTTGCACCACTACCTCTAAGCCTGGCCTTTACTCCAATCAAAATGCCCTCTTTAATCCAAATTTACAAAAAAAATGCTGGAGCCCATCTTTAAAATGTGTATCCTGTGTATTATTTTCAAAAGATGGAAGTTTTGGAGAGATCTAGCTCAAGTTAAAAGTTATAGAATAAGCCAATTTCCACTGCCTGATTTTTTTTTTTTCCCCTCAGTCCAGTCTCGTTCAGATCTATTCCCCAGGAAAGAATCACGCCATTTAAAATGAACAAGTTTTTGCCTTACCTTCAACTTTTGATAATGAGGAAGGCTGCTGCAATGGGTCTTTTTTGCAACATCTTCATTTGTGTAGAACAGGGAACACAATTTGCAATAAAACCCTGTTTTGGGTACCACATAATTCACACCTAGAGAAGTAAACACCACAAAATAAACTAAGAGATCTACTCTACATCATTTCTTTTAATGTCATACGTCATTTCAGCTAAATCTTAAAACCGTAATTCACTTTACATTAAAAGCTGCTTTATCTTTATACGTTCTTGGTTTAGTTTATTCAAGCCGGGGCCTAGCAATAACTAAATATGTGCAGGATTTTTTTTTTTTAATTTAAAACCAACCTTTCAGATTAAGGGTCCATTTTACTGGTTCCTTCAAAAGAACTAAGAACATTCTGTGGCAAGTTTCCAAATTCTGAGTATTTAGTATGAACCTAAACTAATATCACTACTGCGATCTGTGCTATTAATTGAATTTGCGTTGCTAAAATATACTTCTTCCGATTTAATTTCTGCCTAAGGAAAGTGTTATGGAGAACTGTATGAAAGTAAGGGAGAAAAGAAAGAAAATACTAGGGTTAAGGGAGGGATGAAGAAGTGGAGAGGAGTGGGAAGCCCTAACATGAAAGGCTCAGAGGCAATGTGTTGCCAGAAATAAAAGTCAAATGAAATGAGAAATGCTACTGCAATGCACAGAGACATCGCTGAAAAGAAACGGAAACAGCCTTACCGACAGGGACGTTTGGCTGGTATGGTCCAATCCTAAATTCATCCGGAACAAGAGACTTCTCTTGGACATTCTTTGTTTCCTGTTCATCCTGGGTGTCTGTATTTTCATGGGCATTTTTCTCAGTATCCTGCGCTGTTGTGGTATCAGCAGCTTCAACAGTGTCAGCCTTTGAATTCTCTTCGGTTTTGGTTCCATTTTCTAACGTCTCATTTTCCTGCTCTGGCTCCTCAATCTTGTCTACCTTGATTTCTGCCAAACTATCATCGTTTTTGCCAGCAGATTTTACTGCCAAACCCTTGCGGAGTTTTTGATGATCCGAGTCTTCTTCATCACCGACCTCATCTAGAGTGACAAAACCTTCCATGCTCCGTGGAAAGCCACCCACGTATCGCTGTTGAGAAAATGTTTTCCGTATGTCAGCTTATTCTTAAATGTTTCCCTCACACCGTCTTAAGTTTCAGAAGAGAAGTATCTTCTCCAAGTTCCCTGGAAAAATGCTCAAATTCTTCCTTCAAAACCCACCTCAGTCATTCAAAATGTTACTCAAGCATGCAGAGGCGTTACAAGCTCTTTTAAAATGTGCTCCACTGTCCCAGAATCAAGTTTTCAATTTCAGATTTTTTTTTTCATCATGAGGGTCCACTGGTTTATCATATCAACATATGATCTCCAACTTGAGAATTTCAGTATCTTTTTGCTCTATTCTTACTTTGAAAGTCCTTCTAACATGAGTATTTTAATTTTTTAGTCAAAGTCATGTTGGAATGCACAAGTTTTGTTTCTATTTGAGACAGTGCCACAAGATGCTCAAATTCATGCCTGCATAACAGGTAAAACCTTACCAGAACACTTCTGTGCCCACTAATAGAACAAAAATTTATTAAAAAACACTTAAGAGCTTTTTCAACCAGTGGAAAGCTTCGCAATTCCGCATTAAAAAAAACAACAAACAAAAAACAATCCAAAAAACACCAACCACCAAAAGCATGGTGTTCTCTTAAAATCCAGCTGCATTAAAAGACAGTGAATCTGTCCAAATTCTGTTTTTTTTTAAACATTCCTGCTGACATGGAGACATCAGCATTCTGCATGCTTAATGGCAACCATGTGTAGCACTGCCACAGCATTAGCTTTACATCTGTGCTCTAAGAATGCAGGTCTTCAAGGAAGCAAGTTTGGGTTTTGAGACAGTTTATCTCAACAGATACCCACATAATAAGAAATAATCACTGCCATTTGCATTGGCAGTACTATCCCAACACCATGTAACTGGCTTCCTGATAAAGGGATCATCCAAAATTCCAAACCACGCACACTTCATTCGTTAAGAATAAGGAACATGCCTTACTCTTTTGCAAAACAAAACTCCACATCAATGAAGTTATTGGAAGTTTGCATGCTACTCTACATAACCAAGTACAATTTAAACGGCAAAAAAAGCAGCTGGTAGGACACAAAACCGTGAGAGTGTGGGATCGTCTAATCATCCTTTTCTCAAGAGGAAGTTCACAGCAAGTAGCCCATTACTGAAGACACCCTGAAACTGATTTTTTTTTTTTCCTCTCCAACTGGAAACGGGCCTTGGCTAAGCACAAATGGACTTCCCTACCTTTCTGGCTAAGCACAGAGCATAGAGGTACATACAGTTTTGGCCAGCTCTAGATCAGCCTCCAATCCCAAGTGTAATTTTTTTGGACGTCATTGTTCTGCTCTGTGTGCAGAGTAACTACAGCTAGTCTCCCAAGAAACTGCGACAGGGAAGAAAACAGCTCTTGGCTGGTTAGTATTAACAAGAGCGAAGAGAAAGGCAAGAAAAACCCCAGGAAGTGACATGGGTAGAAGCCCACAAGTTAACAGTTCTGCCAGAATAGAAACAGTGATTTATAACTGATTTCATTTGCAAGTTGCAGCCAATGGGATCTTCCATTTTCTTCACAGAAGCTTTAACACCTGCTTCTCTTCAGACAGGTGTGCCATGCATGTGTTTTAAAGACCCACAGAACAACCTATGCAATTGAATACCATGGTGCACTATTTAAGCCACACTGTTTTCCACACTCAGGTACCTTGCTATACAGTTACCTTTTTAAGCTTTTTCTTTGCTGCTGGATTGGCCACAACATTCCCCTCAGTTTTTACGGTCACATCATCAGCTGTGTCCTTTTTTTCTTCTGTAGTAGTCACATCAGCCAAAGTGGCAACATCTGCATCATCTCCCGCTGAGCTGCCACTTTCTAACAGTGCTGCTGCTTCCTCCTCATCCACTAGCAGCTCATCTTCAGATTCAAGAAGTAAGCTAGGCTCATCTTGGTCTGTCTGCTCACTAGTTTTGGGGCCTGATGGCTCAGCAGCAGCATCCTCTTGTTTCTCCTCCTTCACTTTATCTTCTACATTGCCACTTTCAGGTTTCTGAGTAGCATCTGGTTTAGGCTTCTTATCACTTGGAGAATCTTTGCTGTCTGGAGAGTAAGTTCTCTTTCTGTAAAGAACAAGGAATACTTGCTTGTAAACCTGAAGAGAGCCCAGAAATGACTAAAAAAAGGTAGGTTATATTTTTCTAGACAAGCCTGAAAAAGACTGTGTTTTAGTTGAGAAAATGGAAGGTTGAAGTAAACCTTGAAGGATATCATTCTGTCAAATACGCAAAAGGAGGAACTGTCCTTGCAAGACAGGACAACTGCTTGTGGGTTTAAAGTGCAGGAAGGCAAGGCTAATTAAGGACTGGAAAAGATTTCCTGAGGAGATCGAGGAGGCTCTGAAATCTCTGTCATTAGAGGAAGAGGGTAGGCAGTGTATTAGAAGCAGTTAATCTCAGGGCACAACAATGTGACTGACTTCTTTTGTGTAATTTCTACACTCTAGATAAGGCATTTTCGTATTTCTTTTAAACAACATTATGCTTTAGCAATAGGAATTTACCTAGTTTTATCCTTTTTCAGCAGTTCAACTCCTTTGTTTGGAATCTAAAATACAATTAAAAAAATCTGTAAGTCACAGTAGAGTATTATTTATACAATTGTTGCAGTATTAATTCAGACAGGACAGCATAATCTAGCCAAGCACTTCCAATTTTGTTAACCCACAGGTATTCTTTTACCATGCCCACCTACCAATCAATTAATAAACTGCTATTATGTTAGGACCATACCAACCTAGAAATCCCAGGTCTTTATTCACAGTAATTACCACTTATTCAATACAAAACAAATGGGATATCCTGCTCTAGAAAAATCATATACAATTCCTCTTTTATGCACTGATACAGCGTGGTGCAGGCAATGGCACAAATCAGTACTCTTCTCCCTGTCATTAGCAGGGGGCTATGTGGAAAGCTTTTGAAGACTCACAACACTTTATTTAAGAGTTACTGAATAGTAAATTCCTCTCATATGGTAGTACCATGGAAAACTATTCAACACATTGGTTAAGTATTTGAATTTGCCATGGAGTGTTCATTTTTGGTGATCACATGCAATAGTAAGATTTTTATACTCCACAACAGAAAATTTCTGATTTTACAAGACAGTTCAGATTTCTCCTGCTTTTCTACCTAGTGTCCTAGTCTGATGGAGAAAGTCTTGTAATTGCAAGAGTATTTGCCTGGGGTTACAGTAAAAAAAAAAAAAAAAAAGGTTATCAGCCAACCCTTCCCTCCTTGATATGAGCTGTAGATACAAAGGTGCAGTTATATCCTAAATTTTGACAAGGCTTATTCTTAGAAATTACATCATACAAGGGTTTGTGTACACAACAAGATCAAAAAGCTTTCTGGTGCTAATAAAGAAATTGTTTGGATGGCATCCAACACAGGCAACACATTCCATCATAATACTTCATAGTTTATGAAACAGTCCCTAATAATATTTTGTCTTTGTTCTGTACACAACAGTATGTGTACAACAAAATGGACAAGCTGACCAGTAGCTGTGAAAAGACAGACAAGAATTAAGGAATTAAATATACAATGTGTAAGTACATAGTTCTGCCACCCAGCTTGATTTTACTCATTGATCATTTTCAGAGGGGGGTGAGAAAAAACAAACCACATTACAGAACATTCTAAATGGAGAAATTTTAATTCAAATCTACACCAATTACTCTAAAATCTGAATTCTGGTGGTTCTGTCGTTTTTGTTTAATCTGAAAGGAAAATCCTTTTACTTTTTTCTAGGCCTCATAACTTCACACTCATGCTAAGTAACTGTGCTTAAGTAGCCAGAAAATACTAAAGCAAATCCTTCAATTTCACAAGTGGCATTGAATTCTCAATAAGCAATAGCTGTCTTCTATTTCACTAGCTTCTTCACTTTACACCTTTAGCTACAATTAAAGACCTAAAACCACTACTTACCCTTAACACCAGTTTCTTGTATTTTTCAGATAAATCCACTTTCACACACCTGCCTTGGAACCAAATCGCTTTGTTGGCACAATGCTCAACCATAGCTAAAGCATCCTCTCTGGTCTCCATCTCAATGAAAGCCTGAAAAGATTAAAACGTACATTAAAAACAACTATGAAATACACAGCACTTTTGCAGGCAAAGCTATTTACCTTAAAACATAGCATTTCCAAATGCTGAAACAAAATCATGAGATTCAGCTAAATCCATTCTCTCCAAACTAGCCATACATTTTAAAACGTATCAAAGTGCTCTATATACTCCAGCTTTTCAATTCAGTAATATCTGTCCCATAGAAAGCTCTGAAATGAAACAACAGGCATTTAAATAATCTGCAAAGAAAAAAGGTCACCACAAAGTAAAATATTATTCCAAATGAAAAGCATATGGACAATGAAACTCGTTTATTTGGTGCTTAAAAGTATCTGGGAATTCCAGGAAAGCTGCGAAACTACTCCAGTATTTGATTTTTCAAGAGAAACCTAACACAGAAAGGCAGCAGATGCTGGTCTGTAAGCTCTGCTTTGTGAGGTGTTCCTACAAGAAACAAGCCTCTGACACACTAAGTTTGCTGAACAAGCTTTAAACACATCTTGTCTACAGTATCACTGGCAGATAGAAGAAAGCTGGTTCTGCATCCAACTTAGACAACAACGGATTTTATTTTTCCAGTGAAGTAAGGTCAGGGAGGACTTCCTAGGGGTCATACAATAGATTCTAGTAATTTCTCATTCCACAAGTGTGGCAGTAGGGGATTCAGGCACTTCTCTCTGGAGAAGTGCTGGAATTTCCTACTTAGCTCAAGGGGGCAACAAACTCCGACAGCAAAGCTGAAAAAAGTTTAGAACTAAATACTTTTAACTCCTGCGTATTTACAGAAATCATGTATATGCACATCCAAAGCATTTTACTATACCAATACAATGCACGGTCTTCAAACTATTTTTTTTTAAAGTTAGAGAGTCACAGCATGACTGTTTTTGTTTAAAGAATGAAAAATAAAGGGTAATTAAAGAAATGTGTAATAGCCGAATAGATTTATTAATGTTTCATAAGCCATGATTTTCCAGCCTTAAAAAAAGTTCCAAGGCTCCTAGAAATCTGCGTAACAAAAAAATTAAGCCTCAATGCTAAATATATCTTCTTCACAGCTGAGGCCTGTTCTTTCTTTTTTTTAAAGCAGCTTACATTACAGTAACATTTCGCAGTAAGCTAGATAGCAAAACACCACCTACACAGTCCTTTAATAATTTCCATAGCTATGCTAGAGTAGAAAGTCTACACATGCACTGATTAAAGGCATGTCATTTCTTCACAGTTAGAAACCTTAGTTTCAAATCTTCACACATGGATGTCCCCACAGTCAGTTACCTGGCTTTTCATTCTCATGAGTATGTAGTTCTTAATTTTTCCATACGGTTCAGCCAGTTTGAGCACTGCGTTGTCAGAGTATCCCGAATGAGGTAAATTGCTGAGGTGAATCACACGACCAAGTTCTGGTTTTGGCGGCTCAGTTTTCTGGTCAGGTTTACCCTCGGGTTTCTAAAGTTAGGAGGAAATGAAATTTTTAAAGTACATACTACATAAAATACACATCGGTGACTGTCCCACGATTAAGTTGATACAGCTGAGAAGTACATAAATTAAGAATAACTTAAATGCAGTGGCCTCATAACACTGACTGCTCCAGATTAAAATTAGGCAGAGTTAAAAAAGCAGAAGTATTTTACCTTTATTCTTTTGTATTTCTGTGACAAGTGGACTCTGACTGGTTTACCGAATACCAGCGCGGGTGTTGTTGAATAGTATTCTACTGCAGCCTGGGCATCCTCAGTGGTCGACATTTCAATAAATGCCTGAAATCACATAAAAACAAATTAAGCACTACTCCTTCAAGAACTAGTATCTTTGTTTAGAATCTCAAGCTCTTCCTTGCTTTCCTGTAAAAACAGCTGCATCAAAAATGAAAACTGCCTTTTGGTTACAGCATTAACTGACCTGCAGCACTTGGCATGAATTTCACATACTTTATTTAGGTGCACAAACAGAACTACTTGGTTTGTTTACATTCCACCTACACTTGGATTCAGAACATTCAACTGCTTTCTGCTTTTTCTCTTCTACAATGGCCTTTTCCACACCTCAAAACACGACACACTGTATAATACAAACTAAGACCAAGTACATTTTCAGAGAATATTAGAACAAGAACAGGATCTGCAAGCACAGTGTATTTTTGAGAACGCTATGAACAAGCAACAAGAAGGATTTTTTAAAAAATATTTCAGATAAAATGCGGTACTACAGCATTTCTGGAAAGAAACATACTGGTAACTCTTCCTTTCACACACATGACCTTGGTGACACATGTCATCTTGCTTGGCAGCTGAGCAAGTCCTTTTATGAGAATGAAGCACAGACAGTAAGCATGCTCAAGACACCAAGCAGTACTAAAGGGAAGGGCCTAATCTTACCTCATTGATTTTGTTTAGAATCAGATGATTTGTAATTATTCCAAATGGTTCAACAAGCTGAAGCAGCTGGTATCTCAAGTTCTTTCCCCTCTGGAAATCCATGATGTGAACAACTCTGCTTGTTTCCTGTTGAAGACAAAGCACACATAAGCAACATGAAATGAAAATGTGTATCAGCTAACCTAAAAAGAAAGCCTGTCAAGGCTTGGTCTATTTTTTTTTTTTGTATCTTCAGTGATCACCAAAATGAGATGCATACAGTAAAGACACAGCACCTCCAGGGATTTCCACAGAGGAAAACACCTGTCGTGCCAGAGTTGACTTTCTATGTGTTCATGCTCCACAGCTTCATCACAAGACGATGTTTAAACAGGGTCTATACAGTTTTAGAACAAATATTTTTGTGGAGTACTTGGCACAACAAAACCCCAATCATATTCCAAAGCTTCAGTATTTCCACACAAATAAACTCTAAAATCTCACTTTTAAGGACAATCCATTCATTCAAAACAAAACAATCATATGAAAGCAATCGAAAAGCATATATGCCTAAAATTGTGGTTTTTTAAAAAATAAAACAAATTTTTAATACTAACCACTCTGCCCTTTTGCATGTGTCTCGGTCCTTGCATATTTCCATTTCCAGCTCCTTTAAGAAATTAAAAGAATGAGCAAGCTTAGTTCAACCTGTAAGACTGCTACTAACATATATCTCAAGAACTTGTAAAGCAACATAAGTCACTTGTAATGCTAAAACAGAATGACATCAAGTTTTAAAAACTAATTACTTCACTACAGTCTGAAAAGGCTGGTAATTTGTTTCTTTCAGAGCTCTTGTAACTTGAGGTCCTCCTTCCTGATCATTCTGTTCAGTTTAACATTAGAGAAAGAGCTGTATTTACTGATGTGCAGAAACAGCAAAGAATAAGTAAAGCCCATTGAAAAAAAATCTCTCCTGTTTTAGAGTAAGATTTGCCATAGCAAAACATCTCTGTACACTAAGGATATGAGATCTCTTTAACTAAGGTCCACTTTTTACAACTGAGGTTTTAGGTGTAGGAAAAGACTCCTAGCTTTGTTTCTAAACTAACACGAATTCTACCATAATGCCCATTTTACTAGGAAACATCTGAAAAAAAGCCTTTCTGATAGTTTGGCTCAAAGTCAAGTTTTAGATGTTTAGAAAAGTTAACAGTATTGTTTTAATTAAGTATGAATATACCTATCATCTAAAAATTCCCTCAAGTGTCTGAAATACTGTGTCAGCATACTTAGATAAATTAGTTAGTTTTGCTCTTTTAGGCACTTGAACTATTTAAAAGGTAGGAAGTAACAGCTTCAGGCAAGAACCTGATTCTTAACCTGCCTTTCTGTGAAGAGGCTTGCATCATCTATCTTCCCATTTCTCAGCTGCTATTCAAATTAATTTGAAATTAAGGGGGGAAAACACTTAGGACATTGAATTCTTACAAGTTTCACAAAAAAAAAAAACACACCAACATGTACCTAATCAGAAGAAAGATACAAAAAACTTTTACAAAGGAAAAAGCACAAGTTCAAAACATGTGTTGATTAATACAGTTAAAAAACCAGCCATAATAATGGGGCTGGTAGTTAGCAGGTGGTAGACAGGTGGAAGTGTGGCATCGGAGTGCCAGCCTTTGGCCAGGGGGGGACTAAAGCATTTCAGTTCCACTGCTCAGAAAAGCAAGTGTTTTGTTTTGTTGTTCTAAAACACTGGTAACAAAATAAAACAAAAGTAAGAGGGAGAAAAAAAATAATCAAGAACTTAAGTCTTGTAAAAGTAGGTGTCTGTTGATGTTACCTCTTGGCCCAACAGGAGGTCCTCCAAGGTGAAACGGAGGTGGTGGTGGTCCCAGAATTCCTGGTGCAGGGTTTGTGGATTGCTGCAACATGAAGGGATCACCCCTAGAAAGAGAAGAAAACACCTTAATTTTAAACCAAAAAACTGTGCTTTCATTCTCAAAAACACCCCTAATTTCTGCAGCGCATCCAAAACAAAGGGAGGTACCCAACCGAAGAAAAGGAGGTGTGTTGTTTCACATAAAATGTTAAGAACATCCTCTGCTTCAATAAAAAATTACAAAAACTTTAAAATTCATTACTACTTACATTCCATGTCCTGAATCACTGTCAGGATTCCATTCTGGGTATCTTAAAAGAAGCAAAAAAAAAGTATGAAAAATACAATTTCCTCTCCCTACACAATAACTTTCTTACAAGCAGCAATACGCTTACAGGTTAACACACGTAAAACACACAGTAACACTGCCCACTACAGGGCCAGTACAAGAGACATGAGCAGTATCTATTGACAGAACGAAGTGTTGCTCTTAATGAGAAACTTCCTACACCATATGCAACATGTCTGCCAATTTGTAATACAAATTGCACAGTTTGTTTCATAACAAAAATTTAGAAGTTGGTATAAGTGACTAGTAAAAAATTACAACAGATTCTCAACTCTGAAGATCCAGCTCTCTAAAACATCACATATAGATCAGCAGGATTCAAGTTATGAACCGAGATCCCATTTTCATCCTGAAAACGCTCTTTTAAGCTGCATGTTTTTATTGCCTGCAAGGCACAGTACGTTTTCTAAATCTGCTTTGTGCAACATAATTAACCATTATTTAGTTGTACATTGCCCTCATGCCACAAGAATGTTTATTGTACTTCAAATTCATACATTTCAAGCAGCAGCTGACAACGTCGGCTGTGAGTCGCTCCATTGATATGATGGTTCCACTCCTGCAGCAAAGTAAGTAATTAAAAATTAACAGCCACATACGGCAAGCCATTTTTCACAAAATATTGTACAGTGCAGTATCTTCTAAGCTGACGTATTGAAGATACATACATATATAACAAAATCTTTTTGTAGTGCTTTAAACAGACACTGAAATTGAACCTACCTCTTAACTCCTAACCTGGGTGAAAAGGTGTCTGACGAAAAACATCTTGCAATCTATTGGCCTGATCCTGCCTCAGAGGTACAAAGCTTACCAGGGGATAACCGCTATGGCATACATACTTATCATTGCTATCCCAACTCTTAAAATTGGATTTTCAGTAAATTTAGAATTTCCTCCACTCTCTCTGCTTCATTCCTCAGGCTTTTAAAGATTAATGTGAACTAGACACTCCAGTTTTCAGAGCCATAAAGAAGCCAAGAAATTGCAAGGAATTCAGAAAGGAAATACTAAAAGAAATCAAAGTGCATAGCTAGGACAAACTACAAGTATACAGGTGACATATAAAAATATATGACCATTTGAGGGGAATAATCAGGAAAAAAAGATCTAAATCAAGATGGTACAAAGGAGGAATAATGGAACTAAACCAAATCAGCCAGGCAAAACTCCTTCTGGTTCTGGCTTTAACACTAGAAAGGAACGAAGGCTTTCTACTTTTTCTCTGCAGATTATTTTGATGACGAAGGGAGCTATTTATTTCAAGAGGAGAGAAGGCCTAGGGACTCCTCCTTTATTGAAGTACAGAGTGCCTCATCTCCATACCTTACATTCTTACAAGTAACAGCACTAGATTGTGCTATATTCGCATTTGTAAAGTGACCGAACTTCTGAGTTCTCACTGCTGCACACCTGTGGTCCACAGTCTAATTTCAACTCTGCTGCTCTTCAGTAAGCAAAGGGATTGGCAGGCAGAGACACACCGGGCAAATTAGCTTTAGGCTCACAGAAAAATTAAGGGGAGGGTAATTAACAGATCTTTGTGGGACAGTTTAACAACTGAAGGTTTTATCTTCTTGACTACATTTTCCACTGTGAACAAGTATACTGCATTGCCCGACAGTTTTGTATGTCCCTTTCATGTGTACTTCTGCTCAGCACCCACAAATGATTTTTCCTAATCCCTCACCTTTCTCAATTCTTAGTTTCTGCCACACTATAGCCATCCTTCTGGACACAATGAGACACTCCTGAGGCTTACTGTAGTGCTTCCGTATGCTAAATGCCTACCTTGCACTTTCCACAAAGGAGAAAAACCTGGATTTAAAGTCTCCATAAACTACTGTCGTTAAGCTACACTACTGTATTACTCCATGATACGCAGAATATAACGTGCAGCAAGATGAAACCTTCATAAGAAGAGGTAAAATGAGAGCACCACTTTTTCTTGTAAACTGCACAAAATGTAGGCTCTGCAACTAATAAATTAATAAATATGCTGGCAATTAGGATGAAAAACCCACCAAAAACCATGAGGAAACCCACCTATGAAACATCCAATACTTACAAAGACAGTTTCCCTGGTTTAAAACTTCCTAACAAGTTTTAGTACTGTACTACAGAAAACAGTCCTTTAAAAACATAAAAAAGCCTCTAAATTTGGGTGCACAATCTGTAAAGCCTCAGTGACTGATTCTGCTAGATATAACATGCTTGGAAGCTGTCTTAACATGTCATTTAAAATCATTATAAGTGAAGTAGAAGTTATCTACAAACTAGAGCCAGGGTTTGGGAGATCTTATTAGACTTGAAATGCTTTTAAATTGGCAAAAAAGGGAGATCTGACATGACATATAATTTAGGATTTTTTTTCCCCTAGGGAAAGTTTGCAGAACAACAATGACTCATCTACATTATTAATTTTTTATTCAATACAATTCCTAATCTGGACCTCCCGTTACTCCCTGTCTCTACCTATTCTGAAGCATTACTCCTCTTAGGTTTCAGGGCACTGGATGTTTACAGACACTAATTAAGATGAACACCCAAAGTTAAGCTGCTAGAGAAAGTCTGAACCAAGTTTCTTTAAACTCAGATTACCTTCTTCCTCAAAACTGATGCAAGCAAGAGGACAGACTGTTCTTCAGAAAATTAGGCCAAACTTAAGCGCCTAATTTTAGACAGCCCTCCATTAGGGACCCAGCCACGTTTTTCCCTTGAGATGTATCACCATTTCCAGTGTTTAACCTCCAAAATCATCTGCTCATGTTTTATCAGCCTTTTTTCTCTGGAAGGGAAAACAATCCCTCCACATCTAACACCTCATTTCTTGATAAAGGGATCAGGATTGACAAAGTGCCTAAAAAAACTGGGGCACAATTTACCTCACAATTAGACAGAAAACAACCTGGGTTTTAAAATACATACACATCAAATTAAAGAAGCAAATAAGAATATCACTAAAAAACAGAGAACTAGTGTACCAGGTAAAGTTACACTAAGGGTGTCTAACCCTCGGGTTTAAAATACACACTGATCTATCACATGCTTTTTAAAAGAACTGCCTAAGATATTTTTATTTGGAGGTGGGGAAAAAGAGATTTTGATACTGCAGTAATAAAGTTTATGTTGTCCCAGCTAAGAAAAGCATTCCCTTTCTGCTTTCCATAAATCTTGGTTCACATCAGATTACTTTAGAAGTTAAGTTCTACTTGATTCAATTTTGTGGGAGACACAAAATAAGAAATTTTTTAACTGTTAAGTATGCAAAGCAGAGGAAAAAAAGGAGAGAAAGAGAAGAATTCTTGCAGTGCCACGACCTCTGAAATTAGAAACAAAGCCCAAATTTGGGTTGTAAGAAACAGATGATCCAATCTCAACTATTTTTGGTGTACTAGCAGTTTAAGTCAAAGTATATTCCTAAAAAAAGATGGGTTTACATGTTACAGAAGCAGCCAGCCACTTCAGTTATGCTGTCAAATGAATTTGGTATTTCTCATACCTGGAAAGATACTTCATGTTGGATATCCTTTCAACAGATCTGCACACCAACGCAAACTAAGAACCATGAGGCTTTAAAACAAAGTGCTAAAAAGAACCCTACTTACAGGATTACCGGTTGCCATCTTCAAGGGCCTCAGAAGTTTACGTTTTCAATCTAACCAAATGAAGTCCTTTTACAGAACTGAGCATAGCATCTAAACTGTTAACACTTCAAACCTTTTATGAAAATAAACGTCAAATATAGGAGGCAAGAAACCCGGATTACTGCGATTATTGTATATAAAAAGTAATTAAAGCAACACAAGTTCATAAACTGTCAGATCAGCTGGAGTCATACAGCATGTGCTCTAAAACTGGTTTGATCGTTTCCTTGCAGGGAGAGAGTAATTCTCGTGTTTCAAAAAGATCAGATGTACAGAAGCAGCACTTTGAGAGGTAACTGTAAAGAAATGGTTAGTAACAGCAATTCCACATTGCATCAATTTTACAGTAATAGCATGTATTATATTTTCAATTGAAGGCCTTCAAGATATTAGCCACTAATTGTGACAAGAGGGGCACTGTATTAGCCAATTAGCCAATTAAATTGCCTAGTATACTGAAAATCAGCAAGATGAGTAAAATTGGAAAAGCTGAAAGTGAGAAGGCTCTGAAAATAACGGCTGAGTAAACAGGCCATTTTGAGTAACCTGCTGTCTTGGCAGAGAGTCGAACTACTCATGACAACACTAAGAGGGAAGTCTCAGCATAACCGAATACACCCGAAGATCCACTCCACTGGCGAGCCAAGTAAAGAACACTACTAGGAACGCAGAGCAGGATACTGCAACAGCAGACTGATTGCTCGGAGAGTCTACAGGGATAGATGCAACATGTGACAATAAAAAGTGAGTCTGAAGTGTCTAAGAAAGTTGTGAAAAAGGAGAAAAATGACGACAAATTTCAGCCATAGTATGAGATAGAGTGTTAAAGTGAAATTAAAAAGGCAAGAATGAGCTAATCTAAAACGTGGTTTTTTACTTTTGCAAATAAGTTCCAGGGCTCTACATTAACTCTTTCCCTTTGGACAGGGAAAAAGCAGAGCTGTGCAAGAATGCATCTTAACTACACATAAATCAGCAATCAAGACAGATGTGGAGGAGAGCTGAAACTAGCTTCCTGAACAGCACAGTAGACACACTGCAAAACCCCCCCAAACCAATAAAAAATAAAAAACCCACCCAAAAACTGCTTGAATGCCAGATGTTTGTGGTTAAGAGAACATGTAGATGTAAAATATAAATAAGATATCCCAGTGGATGATAGCTGTTTGACCTGAAGTTAGGCAATCTGGGCAAACAATACACATTAATGTAAAGCCCTGGTTTACAATGTTTTGTTAACAATCACCTTGTAAATAAACCAAGTGCCCTTTTTACTCTCAAACCAACTTTCAGATCATTTCAAAAGCAACCAGGCTATAGAAATAATTAAAGAAATAGGTAAAAACAGAACAGATACTACAACGTAAAGGAAAAATAGAAGTATCTGGTGCGTAACTCACCTTATTAGAATGAACTGGCATATCACATATAGAGCACAGATGGGGATAACCCTTCGGTAAGAATCCATGGAAGTCTTCAATATTGCTATTTGGAGGAGCACCTCTCTTTTTCTCAAAGAGAGATCTCTCGGGTCCAGGACCACGACCCATTCTGTCATACTCACTGTCAAATTTATGATAGTTATGCGAAGTCTCACCATAAAAAGATTCATCCCTACACCTTTCTCCATCTCTTAATCTGTCATCTTCATAATCCATTCTGTCATAATAACCAGATTCTTGAGAACGACTTCCATGGTCGTAGTCAACCA
>Ga0181612_177110_pt1 | contig 20842 bp, 19 predicted proteins | sample HoacroProtozoa21_FD_119630 | JGI IMG/M metagenome (GOLD analysis project Ga0181612, IMG submission 119630) | Hoatzin crop microbial communities from Cojedes, Venezuel. Combined Assembly of Gp0051906, Gp0051904, Gp0051908
AGAAATGCCGTTAACCTTCTGCGCAATATTCTCAATGTGATCGATAGGATAAGAAACACGAGTATTCTCGGTAACGCTCTTATCTGCGAAATCAATCTTGCCGTTTGCATCTACGGTAACGTTCTCGAGAAGTGCGTTTCTCTTGATTGCATTGTAGATGTCGGGCTCGGACTCTTTGTCAAGGTTGATAACCTTAGCGTAGCAGCCGCCCTCATAGTTGAAGACACCTTCATCATCCCAGCCGTGCTCATCATCACCGATCAGCAGTCTCTTCGGATCGGTCGACAGAGTCGTTTTACCCGTTCCGGACAGACCGAAGAAGATCGCCGTATTCTCACCGTTCATGTCCGTATTCGCGGAGCAGTGCATTGCGGCGATTCCCTTGAGCGGCAGGTAGTAGTTCATCATGGAGAACATACCCTTCTTCATCTCGCCGCCATACCAGGTATTCAGGATAACCTGCTCGCGCGAGGTCACGTTGAACACGATGGCCGTCTCAGAGTTCAGACCCAGTTCCTTGTAGTTCTTTACCTTGGCCTTGGAGGCGCAATACACTACGAAGTCAGGTTCCTGGTCGAATTCGGCCTGGTTCTGCGGGCGGATAAACATGTTGGTTACAAAGTGAGCCTGCCAGGCCACTTCCATGAAGAAACGCACCTTCATGCGGGTGTCCACGTTGGCACCGCAGAAGCCGTCCACCACAAACAGGCGCTTGCCCGAGAGTTGTTCCTGAGCCAGTTTCTTCACGGCGCGCCAGGTCTTTTGGGAAGCGGGGTGGTTGTCGTTAGGATATTCGGGCGAAGTCCACCACACGGTGTCCTTGGAGGTCTTGTCCATGACAATGAACTTGTCCTTGGGCGAGCGACCCGTATAGACGCCGGTCATTACGTTGATAGCACCCAATTCGGTCTCCTGGCCCTTGTCGTAGCCTTTCAGACCCGATTTGGTTTCCTCGTTAAACAGCACTTCGTAAGAAGGGTTGTACAAAACCTCTTTTACGTCTTTGATTCCGTACTTTGATAAATTAAGTTTTGCCATATTATTTTGTCTTTAAAATTGTTCGCTTTTCAGGCACACAAAAATAATAAAAACATTCGTTATTGCGAAGGAAACGCTTATTTTTTAGTCTTTTTTATATTTCGCTCGCTTTTGGGGGCTACCTGCAGTATTTTTCGATACTCGGCAGGGTTTTTCAGTATCCGCACCGCCTCGTCAAGATCCTTGTCGTCCTTGAGTTGCGCCACAATGCCGCCCTTCTGGTAGTAGTAGCGTTTTTGAATTTCTACCTCCAGCATCATCTTGATGTCCTTTTTCGAAAATTCCAGGTCGCGGTCCACGTCGTGGTTAAGTTTCTTCTCCAGCGCCTCAAACTCAGGCTGCGCCGTCTCCCAGTAACCCTCGAACTTGGCCAGTTCCTTCAGTCCCGCCAGCATCTTTTCAGTCTGCTGGTCGTATTTAAAGTCCTTCGACTTCACAAAGGATTTGAAGTCGTTGAAGTCGGCATCCGAGATGGCAAAGTCCTCCGAGCGCGCCACCTGCGGGTGCTTGGTGCAGTAAGTAGTGGCATAGTCGAATATGAGGTTCTCGCTCACCAGGTAGTACAGCAGGTTGGGCAGTTTCTCCTTCTTCACCACTATGTCGGGCGTAATGCCGCCACCGTCGCGCACCTCGCGCCCCACCCTGGTGTGGAACACCGTGGTCAGGCTGTCGGGGATGCGTTCCACGCTGCCGTCGGAGTTGCGGTGCTGGTAGTCGATGGCCTGCACGCAGCGGCCGCTGGGAATATAGTACTTGGAAGTGGTGATCTTCACCGCGCCCCCGTAGGGCAGCGGACGCGACACCTGCACCAGTCCCTTGCCGTACGTGCGTGCGCCCACGACCACCGCACGGTCCAGGTCTTGCAGCGAACCCGCCAAGATTTCGGAAGCCGAAGCTGTGGAACCGCTAACCAGGATGGCCAGCGGGATGTCGGCATCGATGGGCTCGCGCATGGTCTTGTAGTCCTTGCGCGTCTGCTCCACCTTGCCACGCGTGGTCACGATGGTTTGTCCCCTCGGCACAAAAAAGTTGGCTATCTCTATGGCCTCGTCGATGAGTCCGCCTCCGTTGTCGCGTACGTCGATGATGAGCGAGTTGATGCCCTGCTGCTTCATCTTCAGCAGTATCTGCTTAAACTCCTTGGACGGTTTGCCCGAGAAGGTGCTGATGTTGATGTAGCCTATGCCGCCGTCGAGCACGGTATGGTAAGGAATCAGGGGCAGCTCTATCTTCTTGCGCACAATGTCGAAGGTAAGCGGTTCGGCCACGCCCGGGCGCTGCACCTTTACCTTCAGCTGCGTCCCGGCTTGTCCGCGCAGCAACTGGCTGACCTGCTCGTTGGTCTTGCCCGTCAGGTCCTGGTCGTCTATCTGCAGCAGCACGTCGCCCGCCTTCAATCCCGAAGTGGCCGCCGGCATGCCCTCGTAAGGCTCGCTGATGTACGAGCGCTTGGTCTTGGGATTCCAGCCCACGATGGAGCCTATGCCGCCGTACGAGTTGCTCAGCATCTGTTCCAGCTCGCCCTGGTCCTCTTCCGGATAATAGACCGTATAGGGGTCCAGTTCGTACAGCATGGCGTCTATGCCGTTGCCCATGGTCTTGTTGACGTCCAGCGTGTCCACATAAAACATGTCCAGTTCCTTGATGAGCGAACTGAAGATGTCCAGGTTCTTGGCAATGGCAAACTTGTGGTCGTCGGCCTTGGTAAAGCCCACGCACACCACGATGCCTATGGTTAACAACCCCACGCAGAGGGCCGTCAGCTTACTTATTTTTTTCATATTGCTCGACTTGTTTAATAATCTTTTCCCAGGTAGCCTTGGGCAGCTCGGTGCCTATGACCTGTATCACCTCTTCGGCCAGGATGGTGCCTATCTGTGCCGCCGTCTCCAGATCCTTGCCCGTCACCAGTCCGTACAGGAAGCCCGCTGCAAACAGGTCGCCTGCCCCGGTGGTGTCTATGACCTTTTCCACCTTGTGGGCCGGCACAAAGTGGGCGGTGTCGCCCTGCTTCACGTACGAGCCCTTGGGGCCTACCTTGACCACGGCAATCCGGCACTCACGCGACAACTGCGCCAACGCCTCCTCCGGCTGTTCGCAGCCGGTATAGGCATGCGCCTCTTCCTCGTTGGCAAAGACCACGTCCACGTAATCGCGCACCAGCCGGTGAAAGAAGTCGATGTCGCGCCGCACAATGTTGTAGCTGGCCAGGTCCATGCACACCTGCAGGTGCTGCTTCTTGGCCAGGTCCAGCGCCCGAAACGCCAGTTCCCGGTCTTGTGCCACGTAACCCTCGATGATGAGGTAGTCGTAGCCGGCAAAGAGCGCCTCGTGCAGCTCGTCCACCGTCAGGCGTGCGGCCGCCCCCAGGTAGGTGCCGAACGTGCGCTCGCCGTTGGGCGAAATAAAGGTAGAGGCCACTCCCGTAGGATATTCGGGGTCGATAAACAGCTTGCCCTCTATGTGGTGTTGCTGCAGGTAATTGGTGTAGAAGTCGCCAAAGGTATCCTTGCCCACCTTGCCCACAAAGCCGGTAGCCACGCCCAGCTGTGCCAGTCCGCGTATGGAGTTGCCTGCCGAACCGCCAATGACCATGTGGGTCTTCAGCGTCTCAAAGTATTCCTGAATTTTCAGCAGTCCCTTCTCGTCTATCAGCGTCATGCTGCCCAGCGGAAGGGCCATCTCCTCCAAGATTTTGTCGTCGTGCACCCTCGCCAGCACATCTATCAAGGCATTGCCCAGTCCTAAAACTTTCATTTAAAAAATTATTTTTCCACAAAGATAATTTGTTTTTAAAAAATAACTATTATCTTTGCAACGCATTTCAAAGAAAAAAATTCTTCTTTAGCTCAGTTGGTTAGAGCATCTGACTGTTAATCAGAGGGTCCTTGGTTCAAGTCCAAGAAGAAGAGCTTTCTTAAATGCTTTTTAAACCATGGTTTAAAGAGTTTATACTCTTCTTTAGCTCAGTTGGTTAGAGCATCTGACTGTTAATCAGAGGGTCCTTGGTTCAAGTCCAAGAAGAAGAGCGCAAAAAAGGAGTAGCGGAAACGCCACTCCTTTTTTCGTTATGGCAAATACCCAGCCGACTATTCTTCCTCGTAATAATACGAATAGTCGATACCCTTTATAAATGTTTTGCGGTCGTTTATCTTGTCGGTCAGCGCGCTGGCCATCAATTGTTTGACCGAATCGGCGTTGCTCACACTCACGCGCATGGCCCAAGTATTCTCGCTTGTCGATCCGACTCCAATCCACGCATTTCTTCAATGTCCGTTTCAGCATCAGGTCGAGCCAGATGCGCGTGCTGCGTCCGTTGCCTTCCATAAAAGGGTGCGCCACGTTCATTTCCACATATTTGTCGATGATTTCATCAAAAGTGGTTTCAGGCATCCGCTCGATATTATAGAGTACCTCGGGAAAATAGAGCGCATTGGCAAACGTAAAGCCCCCCTTGCTGATGTTCTTTGTCCGAATCTGCCCGGCAAAATCATACAATCCTCCAAAAAGATAAGCATGAATCTGTTGCAAACACTTCACGCTGCCCGGTTCCAGCGTTTGGAGCAGGCCGCTCTCAAAAAGCGAATAAGCCTTTTTTTTGCTTTGCCCATCAATGGTATTGTCGCTATACAAAAACCAATCCAAAAATTTCGTCGCCTTGTTGTTAGGAAAATTCTTTGCCAAAGCAATGATGCCGTCGCTATCGAGTGTATCCGTCATGCGGCGTTTGCCATCGGCTGCAAGAAACTTGAAGCCGTGAGTGGCACTCACAAGTTCAGGAGTCTCCACTTTCAACTTTCGTTTCAACCATCGCCAATAATTGTTTGCTTTCTGATAGTCATCCTGCCCATTTAGTGCAGCTACAACGTCTATCACCGAGAACCACCATTTGTTGTTTTCGTCGTCCCAAACAGCTCGCACTTCGCGGTCGTCAAAGAATCGGATGGATATTTTGGAAGTTTTTGTCATATATTACAAAGATAGCAAATTTTCTCCAATATCTTGGCATTGCCCTACCCTAAAAAACTTGGAGGTGTGGGCAGATTAGACACGAATATTCCTTACATTTGTAGTCGCCTTGCGAGAGGTCGTTTAAACTACTAAAACACTAAAAAGATGAGGAAAATTATCGTTGCCCTGCTGGTCCTGTGCGTCACCTGCCTTGCCTATTCGTGCAAAAGTTCGGCAAAGCTTTCGAATGCAAGTACTGAAAATGCGTCAAACTTTGTGGCGTTGGACGAGTACATCCCCGATGCCATATTGGAGGTGCGCTACTACACCACGTATAATTTCGTGGGCACGCGCATAGACGGCTACAAGGAGCCGGTGGCGTTCCTCACCCGCCAGGCAGCGGATGCCCTGAAGAACGTAAGCGACTCGGTCATGAAGGATGGCTATAGGCTGAAGATATACGACGCCTACCGCCCGCAGATGGCGGTAAACCACTTTGTGCGGTGGGCGGCCGACGTCAACGACACGCTGATGAAGCCGTATTTCTATCCCGAACTGGACAAGTCGGTGCTGTTCGAGCAGGAATACATCTTTGAGCGTTCGGGACATACGCGCGGAAGCACCGTGGACCTGACCCTCTTCGACATGGCCACAGGGAAAGACGTGGATATGGGCGGCACGTTCGACTATTTCGGTGAACTGTCGCATCCCGACTACAAAGAGGGCATTACCGACACGCAGTATAAGAACCGGATGTACCTGCGGGGCGTGATGCTGCACTTCGGATTCAAGCCGCTGTCTACCGAATGGTGGCATTTCACGCTGGCCAACGAGCCCTACCCCGACACCTACTTCACCTTCACGCTTACCAAAAAGAACTTAAAGTAACTGGTTATTGCGACGCCACGGCCAGGGTCAAGAAACTGAACTTGATGCCCATGTCGGCAGGAAAGGCATCGGCGCAGGCCGTAGTGGTGGCGCCGGTAGTCAGCACGTCGTCCACTATCAGCAGGTGGAGGCCCCGACACTTTTCGGGGTCGGCCACGGCAAACGCCTCCTGCAGCGAGTCGAAGCGCTGCCGCATGGTCTTGTGCGTCTGGGTGGCGGTATTTTTCACGCGCTGCACCAGCGAAGTATCAACCGGTATGCCGGTGACCGCCGAAATGCCCTGTGCCAGTCGCTCGCTCTGGTTGTAACCGCGCTGTCGGAACCGCTTGGGATGCAGCGGGATAGGCACAATAGCATCGATGCCTTCGAAGAAATCGGACTCGCTGCTTATCTCCTCGGCCATGCGCCGGCCCATGTACTCGGCCAGGTCGTACCGTCCGCGGTACTTCAGCTTTTCCAAAATCTGGTGGGCCATGTCGTTTTTCTCATAAAAGAAAAAGGCCGTGGCATGCCCCAGCGGAAACTTGCCCCAGTACATTTTTTCTACGGGATTGTCCTCCCACCGGTGGTAGTTGGTGCGCGGCAGGTCGCCGAAACACCCGTCGCACAGGCAGTAGGTATCGGTGTCCAGTCGCTTTCCGCACACCACGCAGTAACGCGGGAAAAACAATTCTTTGAAGGCCTGTAACAAGCGGGGAACCATGGCGTGCTTTTTAAAACTGCCTAAAAATAACAAATTTCGAGCTCCCGAAAATGCTGATAATTAGTTTTTTTGCAAAAAGCGACTAAAAATCAAAGGTTTTTTCTACTTTTGCAGCCGATTGACACTTTTAGAGAGTTTAGAATGGCAAAGAATTTAGTTATCGTTGAGTCGCCTGCAAAGGCCAAAACCATAGAAAAGTTCCTGGGTGCAGACTACAAGGTGCTATCCAGCAACGGACACATAAGAGACTTAAAAGAAAGGACGTTCAGCATTGACATAGAACACAACTTCGAACCCATCTACGAGATACCGGCCGGCAAGAAGGCCGTGGTGGCCTCGCTGAAGTCGGAAGCCAACAAGGCCAATACGGTATGGCTGGCAAGCGATGAAGACCGCGAGGGAGAAGCCATTTCGTGGCACCTGTCCGAAGTGCTGAACTTGAAAAACAAAGACACCAAGCGCATCGTCTTTCACGAAATCACCAAGAATGCCATTTTGGAAGCCATCCAGCAGCCCAGGTCCATCAACCTGAACCTGGTGAAGGCGCAGCAGGCCCGCCGGGTGCTCGACCGCATCGTGGGCTTCGAGCTGTCGCCGGTCCTGTGGAAGCGCATCAAGCCCGCCCTGTCGGCCGGCCGCGTGCAGTCGGTTACCGTACGCCTGATAGTGGAACGCGAGCGCGAGGTGCAATCGTTCCACAGCACCGCCTCCTACCGGGTGGTGGCTGCCTTTGCCGTGCAAGACGGCCGCAAGAAGACCGAGCTCAAGGCCGAACTGGGACAGCGTTTCGCTACCGAGCAGGAGGCCAGGCAGTTCCTGGAAGGATGCAAGAACGCCTCCTTCAGCGTGACGGGACTGGAGAAGCACCCGCTTAAGAAGAAGCCGGCGCCCCCCTTCACCACTTCCACGCTGCAGCAGGAAGCCAACCGAAAGCTGGGACTGTCGGTGTCGCAGACCATGTCCATCGCACAACGGCTGTACGAAGACGGAAAGATTACCTACATGCGTACCGACTCCGTCAACCTGTCCTCGCTGGCCCTCAACACGGCCAAGAAGGTCATTACCGAAACCATGGGCGCCGAATATGCCAAGACGCGCCGCTTCACCACCCACCAAAAGGGTGCGCAGGAGGCCCACGAGGCCATACGCCCCACCTACATGGCCAACAAGACCATTGAGGGCAAGCCTATGGAAAAGAAGCTGTACGACCTGATATGGAAGCGTACCGTGGCCTCGCAGATGGCCGACGCGGAGGTGGAAAAGACCACCATCACCATTGGCATGGAGGGCAGCGACCGCAAGTTTGTGGCCGAAGGCGAGACCATCGTGTTCGACGGTTTCCTGAAGGTGTACCGCGAGACGGTGGAAGACGAGGACGAACAAAACGAGGAGGCCCGCGCACTGCCTACGGTAAAGGTGGGCGACGCCCTGCAGCAGAAATCCATTACGGCGACCGAACGATTCACCCAGCACCCGCCCCGCTACACCGAGGCCGGACTGGTGAGCAAGCTGGAGGAGCTGGGCATAGGGCGGCCTTCGACCTACGCCCCCACCATCAGCACCATCCAGAAACGCGAATATGTGGAGAAGGTCAACCTGCCCGGCGAGGAACGCCGGTACAAGGTGCTGACCCTGAAGGACGGCGCGCTGAGCGAAGAGACCAAGACGGAACGCTATGGGGCTGAGAAGAACAAGCTGGTGCCTACCGATGTGGGCATGGTGGTAAACGACTTCCTCATGGCTTCGTTCCCCGACATACTCGACTACAACTTCACGGCCAGCGTGGAGGGGCAGTTCGACGAGATTGCGACGGGCCACAAGGAGTGGACCCAGACCATAGCCGACTTCTACCGCCACTTCCACCCCGAGGTGGAACGGGCCGAGAAGGCCAAGGAGGCCCACAAGGTGGGCGAGCGGCTGCTGGGCAACGACCCCAGGAGCGGCAAGCCGGTGTACGTAAAGATTGGCCGTTACGGCCCCATTGCCCAGATGGGCAGCGCCGAGGACGAGGAGAAGCCGCGTTTCGCGCAGTTGAAGAAAAACATGTCCATTGAGACGGTCACGCTCGACGAGGTGCTGGAGCTGTTCAAGCTGCCCCGCACGCTGGGACAGTACGAGGGCCACGAGGTTACCGTGGGTGCCGGCCGGTTCGGCCCCTATGTGGCCTACAACAAGACCTACGTGTCCATTCCCAAGACGTCCGACCCGCTCACCCTCACCCTGGAGGAGGCGGTGCAGCTGATACAGGCCAAGAAGGAGGCGGACCAGAAGAAGCACCTGAAGAAGTTCGACGAAGACCCCGACATGGAGATTCTCAACGGCCGCTACGGGCCTTACATTGCCTACAAGGGCAGCAACTACAAGATACCCAAGGGCAAGGATCCGAATGCGCTGACGCTGGACGAGTGCAAGGCCATTGTGGAGCAGCAGGGCAGCAAGCCCGCCACTGCACGGCGCAGGACCACGCGGCGCGCCAGGTAAGGTGCAGCTACCGCATAAAAAAAGTGCTTGACACAATGTCAAGCACTTTTTTGTTGGACCACCGAGACTCGAACTCAGTCAAACAGAACCAAAATCTGTTGTGCTACCATTACACCATGGTCCAAACGTGTTTTCTTAAAAAACGATGCAAATATACACTTTTCTGTCGGTTGCCACAAAAAAATTAAAAATTATTTGACAATGAGCAGGAAATAATTCTTTTTGCCTCGCTGTACCAGGATGTACTTGCCGGCCACCAGGTCCTTGGTGGTCACCAGCTGGTCGAAAGCGGCCAGGCGCTCCTTGTTGATCGACACGCCGCCGCCCTGTGTCAGCTTCCGCATCTCACCCTTGGAGGGGAATACCTGTGCCTGCTCTACCAACAGGTCCACGGCCTTTACGCCGGCCTCCACCACTTGGCGCGAAACGGTAAACTGCGGCACGCCTTCAAAGACGGCCAGCAGGGTGTCTTCGTCCAGTCCCACCAGGGCGTCGTGGGTGCCGCTGCCAAACAAGATGCCCGAAGCCTCCACGGCGGCCTTGTACTCGGCCTCGGAGTGTACCATGGTGGTCACCTCCTGTGCCAGTCGCTTCTGCAGGACGCGCCGTCCCGGGTCTTGCTGCTGCTCGGCCACCAGGGCGTCGATGGTTTCCTTGTCCAGGCTGGTAAATATTTTGATGTACCGCTCGGCATCGTCATCGCTCACGTTCAGCCAGAACTGGTAGAACTTGTAAGGCGAGGTGCGCTTGGGGTCGAGCCATACGTTGCCGCTCTCGGTCTTGCCAAACTTGGTGCCGTCGGCCTTGGTGATGAGCGGGCAGGTCAGGGCGAAGGCCTCGGCCTCGCTGCCCAGGATGCGGCGTATCAGCTCGGCACCCGTGGTCATGTTGCCCCACTGGTCGTTGCCGCCCAGCTGCAGCTTGCAGCCCTTGGTCTGGTACAGGTGAAGAAAATCGTAGCCTTGCAGCAGCTGGTAAGTGAACTCGGTAAACGACAGCCCGTCGCGTGCCTCGCCATTCAGCCGCTTCTGCACGCTGTCCTTGGCCATCATGTAGTTGACGGTGATGTGCTTGCCCACCACGCGGGCGAAGTCGAGGAAGGTAAAGTCCTTCATCCAGTCGTAATTGTTCACCATCTCGGCGGCATTGTCGCCCTTGGCCTCGAAGTCCAGAAACTTGGCCACCTGCGCCTTGATGCATTCCTGGTTGTGGTACAGGGTGTCGGCATCGAGCAGGTTGCGCTCCTGGCTCTTGCCCGAGGGGTCGCCTATCATGCCGGTGGCACCTCCCACCAGTATGATGGGCTTGTGGCCGCACCGCTGCAGGTGGCGGAGCATCATGATGCCGCACAGGTGTCCGATGTGCAACGAATCGGCCGTGGGGTCGGTGCCCAGGTAGGCCGTTACCAACTCTTTCTGTAGCAACTCTTCTGTGCCCGGCATAATCTGTGCCAGCATGCCGCGCCAACGAAGTTCTTCAATAAAATTCTTTCTCATCGAATGATTTTTGTTTCGGTTTTTATCGGTTTTAAAATGATGTGCAAAATTATAACACTTTCCACGAATAGGCAACTTTAAAGGCCAAAAAACACCTTTTTTATGTTTTCCATCAGCTGGTTGCGCAGCGCGTCGGTCTCTATGTCCAGCGCCTCGGCGGCCGCCGCGAGGACGTCGTGGATGTCGCACCCGCTCTCGTCGGTCTCCAGAAACAGCCTGTCAAGCGGCACGGCCCGCAGGGCATCGGGTCGGAAGCGGGGGCCAAACGACAGGTACATGCCTTTGTCGGCCAGCTGGCGGGCCAGCACCCCACCCTTCCTGAAGCCGTGGATGACCCACGGCATGCGGGGACGCACCTCGCTGCGCACCTGCAGCAGCTCGTCGGCCGCCCTTACCAGGTGCACCACCAGCGGCTTGCCCACCTCTTCGGCCCACAAGGCCTGTCGCCTAAAGCAGTCCAGCTGCATTTCAAAATCCGTTGCGCACGCCTTGTCCAGTCCCGCCTCGCCCACGGCCAGCACCTGCGGCAGCCGCGTCTGCGCCTCCCAGGCGCTCCACCACGCGGGAGTGGCCTCCGCCACGTGGTACGGGTGAAAGCCCGTCGAGAACCAGCCTGCCGCCGCGGGATCGAAGTCCTGCGGAAAGACGTTGACTATGGCCGTCCCCGCCACGGCGGGAATGGCATGCGTATGGATGTCGAGGGGATAGGTCATGGCACCGGGTCGTATCCCGAACCGCCCCAGGGATGGCACCTCAGGATGCGCCGCACCGCCAGGTACAGTCCCTTAATCGGCCCGTGTTTCTTAATGGCCTCCACCGCATACTGCGAGCAGGTGGGCGTAAAGCGGCACGACGGCCCCAGCATGGGGGAGATGAATCGCTGGTAGAAATAGATGGGCAGCAGCAAGAGGTATGAAAAAAACTTCCTAATCATCTTTCTCCTTGCTTAGCTGTTCGGATATGCGCTGCAGGGCGCGCTGCACCTTTTCGTCTATCTGCGCGGTGCTGTAAAACTCGTTGCTGAGGTAAATAAAGGCCACCGCCACCCGGTCGGTGCCGCCTTCCAGGGCCGGCCACAGCAGGTCCTTGTGCTTTCGGAAGGCTTCGCGCACCTGGCGCTTCACCCTGTTGCGTGCCACGGCATGCTTGAAGTGGCGCTTAGACACGCTCACCAGCATCGAGGCCGGCGCCTCCTGCGCGGGGTTGTGCATAAACAGCACCCTAAACGGGTAAATGGTAAATGCCGCCGCTTGGCCGGAAAAAAACCGGTCAATGACTTTCTTCTTGTTCAATCGCTCCGATTTGGACAACAAAAAAGAGGGTGACATTTTATTTCTTTGTTTTCTTTTTCTTGTTGGCTTTCAAGAACTTGTCCAACGCATCGGTCATCGAGGGCGACTCAGGCGTGGGTGCCTCGATGTCCAGTCGCAGTCCGGCATTGCGCACGGCCTGAGCGGTAGTGGCCCCCAGGGTGCCAATGATTTTGTCGCCTTGCTGAAAGTTGGGATGGTTCTTCTGCAACGAAGCAATGCCCGAGGGACTGAAAAAGATGAACATGTCGTAGCTGTCTATTTCCTCGGTCGTAAACTCCGTACTCATGGTGCGGTACATCACGGCATCGGTGTGCTGTATCTTCTTTTCGTCGAGCGCCTGCTGGATGTCGTCCTTGTGCACGTCGGACATGGGCAGCAGGTACTTTTCGGTCTTGTGCTTGACAATTTGTGGCAGCAAGTCCTTGAACTTGCCCGTCGCGCTAAAGAAAATCTTGCGTTTCCGGTATTGGACATACTTTTGGATGTACAGCGCCACCTGCTGCGACACGCAGAAATACTTCATGGTATCGGGTACCGTGAGGCGCATTTCCTCGCAGAGGCGGAAGAAATGGTCGATGGCGTGACGCGAATTAAAGATAACTGCCGTATGGTCCAGGATGGAAACCTTCTGCTTCCTAAAATCTTTAGCCGATAACCCCTCTATCTTGATGAAAGGTCGAAAGTCAATCTCCACACCGTATTTCGCAATAATGTCATAATAAGGAGATTTCTCGCTCGTCGGCTTTGGTTGCGATATTAAAATTTTCTTAATTTCCAATGTTTCAAAAATTTAATCCCACAAATGTATTTATCTCAAATATAGCAAGATATACCAAATACCATGGCATAATTTCGAGCGTGCAAAAATACAAAATTATTAGCAATCCACAATTTTTTTTATAAAAAAGTTGCCACATTTTGTAAAATAGCAGCAAATGGAAGACAATGAAGAGCACGAGGCAAGTCGTTACAATCCAGTGGGTTGGCACCTCCACGTACACCTTCGCCACCGCCAGCGGCAGCAGGCACAGCCCCAGGAAGTAGGTTAGCGTGGTATACGACCGGGTCCAGATGTGCACCTTCTCGCCAAACGCGAAGACCCAGCCCAGGAACAGGCACAGGCACCACTTGAGGAACAGGAAAAGGGCCCACACCAACACGTAGGCCACAAACAGCTGCACCCACAGGGTATGCGACACCTCGCCCTTGGCCCGCTCGCCCACGCACACCAGCAGCAGGAAGGCGGCCAGCACGCAGAACTGGATGACCAGGAAAAACACGTTCTTGGCCTCCGACTGGGCCCCCGAGGGGAAGAGGTTGGTACGGTCGCGCGTGGTAAAGAAGTCGCTTAGCCGCTGCAGCAGGTAGTCCTTGCTCTTGGCAAACACCAGCGCCGACACAAAAAAGCATACCAGCAGCAACAGGACCACCGCGTCATCGTTTTTCAACAGGTAGGCGACGTCCTTGCCCTCGGGCTTTTGCATCAGCAGACAGAGTGCGTTCATGGCTATATCACGGCATTATCGATGAACGAGGGGTCGATGGCAGGCATCCCGTACACCAGGTCGATGACCTCCTGCGGCGTGCGGGCCACGCCCCACATCGACAGGTGGCTGGCACTCATGAAGTGCTCGTCCACCGACCGCTGCAGCAAGGCTATCAGGGGGTCGTAGAAGCCGTTGGTGTTGAGCATGACTACCGGCTTGCGGTAGAGCGACAGCTTCTTAAGCGACATCACCTCCATCAGCTCGTCGAACGTCCCCACCCCGCCCGGAAGGGCAATGGTAGCGTCGCCCAGCGCCTCCATCAGCTTCTTGCGCTCGGCCATGCTGGGCACCTCTATGGTATGCGTAATGCCCGGGTGGTGCCAGCCTTTTTCCACCATAAACGAGGGTATCACCCCCGTCACCCGGCCGCCATGCGCCAGCACCGCGTCGGCTATGACGCCCATGAGTCCGCGCACGCCGGCCCCGTACACCATCTGTATGTGGTTTTGGGCCAGCAGCGCGCCCAGCTCGCGAGCCGCCTGGTTATACGATTCGTCTATCTGCGTGCTCGAGGCACAGTACACGCACACGTTATGAATTTCGTTCATTGTCAGTTTACGTCTTTTTTATGGGTTTTGTGGCTCAGGCTTGCGTACATGTCGCCCAGGTTCATGAGGTAGTAGTTGACAAACTTGTTGCGGCGGCACAGGTCCTCGCCGTATCTCTCCAGGAACGCTTCCTCTTCCATGGGCTCCTCGCCGCACACGTCCGCGCCTATTATCTTGTTGAACGACATGATGAAAAACAGCAATGCCGCCAATATTTCAAATGCCATATCGCCCTGGTCCCAGTTGGTGACGGCGTGCTCGGGCGACAGCACGTCGCGGTCTATCGACAGGTACATGGGGTAGCCCCCGTTGTCCTTGGCTATCACGTTGGCATACCCCCAGTCCACCTGCGTCAGCTCCTCGTACGTCCACGCCTCCACCCTGTCGGCAAACGGGTTGAGCTCGTCCAGCGCCTCGGGACTGATGCCGTAGAAGAACACCTTCTGCAGGCGGGGGTTCTGCTCCAGCATGGTGCGCACCCAGCCGCCACACGACAAGAGGTTGCCGAACTGCGGGGCGCGGGTGTCGGTATGGTGGTCGAACAGCGCCAGGTTGAAATCCTCTTCTATCTTGTCGGTCCACAGCTTGGTCATGTAATGGTAGTTGCCGGAGTCCAGGAAGTGGATGCCTTCGACCGAGATGGGCGCAATCAGCTGTCGCAGCCGTTCCTCAGCCTCCGCATCGCAGTAGCAGTTGGTTCCCTCCACCTGCGTGCAGTCCAGCCAGTGCACCGCCGGACGGCGCAGGAAGGGGTACCGCTCGTACACCCCGGTAAAATTCATTACAGTAACCTCTTGCTTCATGTTACAAGCCAAACGCCTTTTTAATAGGTTCTATGCAGTCCAGTTTTTCCCAGGTAAACAGTTCCACCTCCACGTCCTTGTCGCCTTCGTACACCGAACGGAAGTGCTTGGTCACCTTCCGGGGCTGGCGGCCCATGTGGCCGTAGCTGGCTGTCTCCTCATAGATAGGCTGGCGCAGCTTGAGGCTTTCGATGATGGCATACGGCCGCAGGTCGAACAACTTGCCCACCACCTCGGCTATCTGTCCGTCGGCCATGTCCACATGGCTCGTGCCGTACGTGTTGACATACAGTCCCACGGGTTGGTCCTTGCCGATGGCATACGACACCTGCACCAGCATCTCGTCGGCTACGCCGGCCGCCACCATGTTCTTGGCAATGTGCCGTGCCGCATAAGCCGCACTGCGGTCCACCTTGCTGGGATCCTTGCCCGAGAAGGCGCCGCCGCCGTGCGCACCCTTGCCGCCGTAGGTGTCTACAATAATCTTGCGCCCCGTCAGGCCGGTGTCGCCGTGCGGGCCGCCCACCACAAACTTGCCGGTGGGGTTGACGTAGTAGGTCACCTGCTTGTCGAACAGCCGCGCCACCTGCTCGTCGTCTATCTCCTTCAGCACCCTGGGCATGAGGATGTCCAGCACGTCGCGCCTAATGGCCTCCACCATTTGCCGGTCGGCCTCTTCCTGGCTCACGCCTTCCGAAGGCCGTATAAACTCGTCGTGTTGCGTCGATATCACAATGTTGTCTATGCCCACCGGCCGGTTGTCGTCGTCGTAAGCCACCGTCACCTGGCTCTTGGCATCGGGCCGCAGGTAGGTCATCTGCCTGCCCTCGTGCCTGATGTCGGCCAGCACCTGCAGGATTTTGTGCGACAGGTACAGCGACAGCGGTATGTATTCCTTTGTCTCCTTGGTGGCATAGCCAAACATCATGCCTTGGTCGCCTGCGCCCTGCTTCAGCGGGTCGCCCCGCTCCACGCCCCGGTTGATGTCGGGGCTCTGCTCGTGAATGGCGCTGAACACGCCGCACGAATTGCCGTCGAACATATACTCGCTCTTGGTGTAGCCTATGCGGTTTATCACCTGACGCGCCACCAGGGGCATGTCGATGTACGCCTTGGTCTTTACCTCGCCGGCCAGCACTACCTGTCCGGTGGTCACCAACGTCTCCACGGCCACCTTGGCCGAGGGGTCGTAAGCCAGCAGTTTGTCCACAATGGCGTCCGAAATCTGGTCCGCCACCTTGTCGGGATGTCCTTCAGACACCGACTCGCTTGTAAATAAATATCCCATGTCCTTACTTGTTTATAAAATTAAACGTTATAAGAGGAAGGGAATGAGTAGGTCTTATTGATGGTGCGGGGCGGTCTGCCCCGTGCAAAAAGAAAAGCTGTTGTTTAGCATTTTTTCCAGTGGTTGCAAGCTACTCAAATCTTTCCACCTATTTTTCGGGCACAAAAATACAACATTTTTTGCTTTTGCAATCATTTTGTCCCCTTTAATTGCCATTCTTTAGCAATTCGTCCCCACTTTTACAGCAGCACTTCACTAAACACTGCACACTTAACACTGCACAAAGCACAAAGCGCTACCACTGTTTGTGCCGCAGGTACTCGAATCCGATGCGGCAGCGCAGGCAGTCGTGTCGCTCGCAATACCTTTTCTGCAGCTGGATGATGGCTTGCGAGTCGGCCGCATTCTGCGCGGTCAGGCCCACGCCCGCCCACTTCTTGGTGTAGCGGTTCTTTTCGGCCGGCAGCTCCTCCAGGAAGTCCGTGGCCCGCCGACACAGGTCGTCTTGCATCCGTGCCATGCCGTAGGCATACAGGCTCGGGGCCACCGTGTTGATAAGGATGAGGTTGAGGGCGCCGTCGCCCAGCGTCTTCTCCGTCTCGTAGTCGGATACGTTCTTAAACGTGTAGTGCGTCTTCCAGTAGTCGGACGTGGCCCCCCGCAGGATTTTCTTCACCTCGTCCATGGTCTCGGCCTCCATGACCTGCGAGAACAGCGCTTTTTTCGAGTGGTAGAGGCAGGCCAGCTGGGCGATGCGCACGTGCGGGAAGTTGTTGGGCCGCGTGCGGAGGAAGTACCACACCTTAGGGTCGAGTGCGGCCGGCAGTGAAAATTTCTTGTCCAGGTACTTGTACTCGGTGCGCAGCCGGTTGTAATAGTCGTCGCCTCCTTCCTCGTCCAGCAGTCCCGCCTGTCCGAAGAAGAACGCCTCCACCTGCAGGATGTCGTCGCGGTGGTGCGCCATGGCCGAAAAGGGGAGCCGCAGCGCCAACGACTCAAACGCGTCGCCGTTCAGGCCGAACCCGAAGTTGCGCGACAAGGTGACGAAAAAGGCCGTTTCCCAGTCGTTTTGCGTCCGGCGGAGCAGCCGCCCTATGCGGTCGGTCTTTTCTTGGAAGCGTTCCACCAGCAGGGCCGAAAGCCACGAGTGCACCACCAGTCGCGGCAGGCCGGGCAGCACCGAGTAGCAAGGCGGGTAGAGGTCGGCGTTGCGCAGCTCCTCATAGCGGTCGCGTATGTCCTGCGGACAGTCCAGCACCAGCTGGCGTATGGGCTCGCCGTCGGTGCGCGTCACTTGGCAGTCGGCTTCCTCCACCACGTGCAGCACCACGTTGTCGTAAGCCTTGTCGCACTGGTGCCCGTGGCGCAGCCAGTCCGATGCCCTGACGTGCATCTCCACGTTCCCCACCCACAGGGTGCCGCCTATCTTTACCTTGGCGTTGAAGAAGTCGGGCCCCGCATCCTTGTTCTGCAGGCCGGGGTCTATCACCTCCACCGGCAGCCCTTCGGTAGTGGCAAGGGGTTGCAGCGGAAATATCTTGTGCTTCCACACGTACTGTAAAAGTTCTTCCATCCGAAAAAAGAGTGTCCGTTTTATCATCCAAATATAAAGAAAAAGATTAATTTTGTATGCTGAGAAGACTAATTATTTTGCAAAATGAACATAGCCATTATCGGATACGGCAAGATGGGGCACATGATAGAAAAGGTGGCGCGGCAGCGCGGGCACCGCATTGTGTGCGTGGTGGACGTGGACAACCGGCAGGACCTGTTTTCGGAGGCCTTCCGCAGCGCCGACGTGGCCATTGAGTTTACGGCCCCTTCGGCCGCCTACGAAAACTGCAAGGCGGCCCTGCAGCAGGGCGTGAAGGTGGTCAGCGGCAGCACCGGCTGGATGGAAGGGCGCCGGGAAGAGATGAAGGCCTTGTGCCGCAACGGCAAGGGCACCCTGCTGTGGTCGAGCAACTTCAGCCTGGGAGTCGCCATCTTCAGGGCGGTCAGCCACTACCTGGCCGGCATCATGAACCGTTATGCGCAGTACGACGTGAGCGAGACCGAGACGCACCACATACACAAGCTGGATGCGCCCAGCGGCACCGCCATCACGCTGGCAGAGGACATTGTGGACAGCCTGGACCGCAAGGACGGCTGGCAGGCTACCGACAAGCTGCACGGGGGCAAGGCCTACGAGCACCTGCTGCAGATCAAGAGCATACGCCGCGGCGAGGTGCCCGGCACGCACACCATCAGCTACAAGAGTACGGCCGACGACATTGTCATCACGCACCGTGCCAAGAACCGCACCGGGCTGGCCCTGGGGGCGGTGCTGGCCGCCGAATATGTGCAGCACCACAAGGGTTTTCTGACCATAGACGACTTATTTGCGTTTTAACCAACACCGCACATCATGAAAAAAGTAACAACCAAGCAATGGATTAAGTTTTTTATCGTACTGGCGCTCTACCTGCTCTTCCTGCTGTGGGCCAAGAGCTGGCTGGGACTGGTCGTGGTGCCTTTCATCTTCGACGCCTACATCACCAAGCTCATACCCTGGACCTTTTGGAAGAAGTGGGCACCCGGCACCGGGCGCACCATCATGAGCTGGGTCGACGCCATCGTGTTTGCGCTGGTCGCCATTTACTTTGTCAACATCTTTGTCTTCCAAAACTACAAGATACCCTCCTCCTCGCTGGAGAAGTCGCTGCTGGTGGGCGACCACCTGTTTGTCAGCAAGCTCAGCTATGGGCCCAAGATACCCAACACGCCGCTCTCCATGCCGCTCACCCAGAACACCTTGCCGTTCTTCAACTGCAAGTCGTACCTGGAATGGCCGCAATGGGGGTATAAGCGGCTGGCGGGACTGGGACAGGTGAAGCTCAACGACATCGTGGTGTTCAACTTTCCCGCAGGCGATACGGTGGCCCTCAACTTTCAGGCGACCGACTATTGCGGGCTGGCCTATAGCGAGGGCCGGCGGGTGCTGAGCAACTCGGTGGACATGGACAGCCTGACGCTGGAGCAGCAGGCTATTGTATACGACCTGTACTATGCTGCGGGAAGCAAGCTCATCAAGGAGCATCCCGAGGTGTACGGCAAGGTCATCACCCGGCCGGTGGACAAACGCGAGAACTATGTGAAGCGGTGCGTGGGCATGCCGGGCGACACCCTGCAGGTCATCGACGGAAAGGTGTTCCTCAACGGCAAGGAGAACCCGACGCCCGAAAACGCACAGATGAACTACCTGGTGCAGACGCAGGGCATGCCCATCCCCGACGGGGTGTTCGACGAGCTGGGGGTGAGCATCGACGACCGCGTGGAGGCGACGAGCGAGACCGCCCTGTGGCCGGTGTTCCAAGGGCTGGGACTCGACAAGCAGGACGAGCGGGGTAACCTGGCGCCTGTGTACATCCTGCCGCTGACGCAGAAGATGCTGTCCGACCTGCAGTCGAGATCGAAGCTGGTGTACCGCATCGTGCGCGAGGCCAATGCATACAACGGCGACCTCTACCCGCAGAACATGACGAAGGACTGGGACCGCGACAACTACGGGCCTGTCTGGATTCCCAAGAAAGGAACCACCATCCCGCTGTCGCTGACCAACCTGCCGCTCTACGAGCGCTGCATCACGGCCTACGAGGGCAACACGCTCAGGCGCGAAGGCGACAAGATATTCATCAACGGCCAGCCGGCCACCGAATATACGTTCCAAATGGATTACTACTGGATGATGGGCGACAACCGCCACAACTCGGCCGACTCGCGTTACTGGGGGTTCGTGCCCGAAGACCACGTGGTGGGCAAGCCCATACTGATATGGCTGTCGCTCGACAAGGACAAGGGCGGACTGGGCGGCATCAGGTGGAACAGGTTCTTTAAGCTGGTGAAATGACCGTTTACCTCACATCGGCCTACCTGGCCCCCGTCTCCTATTACGCCAGGCTGCTGGCCTGCGACAAGGTGTGGGTGGAGCAGCACGACCATTATGTGAAGCAGACGTACCGCAACCGGTGCCACATTGCCTCGCCCAACGGACGGCTGGCGCTTTCCATCCCCATCGAAAAGGCGGCACCCGACTGCGAGATGAAGGACATACGCATCTCCTCGCACTACCGCTGGCAGCACCTGCACTGGAACGCCCTGGTGTCGTCGTATGGGCAGACGCCGTTCTTCGATTATTATGCCGACGACTTCCGTCCGTTTTACGAGGGGACGCGCTATGCGTTCCTCATGGACCTCAACGAGGCGCTCTGCCGGCTGGTCTGCCGGCTGATAGACCTTGACCCCGTCATGGCGCGCACCGACGCCTACCTAAAGGTGCCGGCGGCGGGCGAGGTGGACGACCGCCAGGCCATCCATCCCAAGAAGGAGGCGGCCGACGACCCGTTCTTCTGTCCGCAACCTTATTACCAGGTGTTCCAGCAAAGGTTCGGCTTCCTGCCCGACCTGAGCATCGTGGACCTGCTGTTCAACATGGGGCCCGAAAGCCTCCTCATCCTCCAAAAATCGCTACGCCATGCCCACGCTTGAAGTCCCGTTACACCAGACACGCATCTTGCTGCACGCCTGCTGCGCCCCCTGCTCGGGCGCCGTCATCGAGTGCCTGCTGCAGAACGGCATCGAGCCGGTGGTGTTTTTCTTCAACCCCAACATCTACCCGCTGGAGGAGTACGAGGTGCGGAAGGCCGAGGCCAAGCGGTACGCCCTGCAAAACGGACTGGAGTTTGTGGACGGCGACTACGACTATGCGCAGTGGCGGGAGGCGGTGCGCGGACTGGAAGACGAGCCC
>Ga0181612_108392_pt1 | contig 20839 bp, 5 predicted proteins | sample HoacroProtozoa21_FD_119630 | JGI IMG/M metagenome (GOLD analysis project Ga0181612, IMG submission 119630) | Hoatzin crop microbial communities from Cojedes, Venezuel. Combined Assembly of Gp0051906, Gp0051904, Gp0051908
ATTTTACACCAGTCATGATAAAAGGTATGTATGACTACAGTCACTCAAACTCCACCTTAAATGTAGAAAGGATATAAAAATTTCGAGAGAAATAGGGGATTTTCGGAGAAGAAGATAACACTGTGAGCAAGTCAAGGGAAAGTCCATCTCAGACTGCCTCTGTTTACCAGGATTGGCCGACAGGCTGAGCCTTGCTTCTCCCCATCTTGGAGGCCTTGGGTGAGACTTAGACTAAGCGCTTTTCTCGGGAATCTTCAGTCTGGCAAATGCTGCAGCATTTCTGATGCAAATATTGAATGTAATCAATAGATACTAGTTTTAATAGCTAAGCAAAAATTTACACTTTTTTTTAATTACCGGTTATTTGGTTTTTTTGACGATTTCTCAAGATATGGCCTGTCCTTTCCTCCGGGTGACCATATTACACACCTACATTATCCATTACAGAATTCTCTTTTACCTTCCATCAATGGTTCTTTTTTCCAAACCAACACTTTTCTTCACATTTCATGGATTTTGTTAATATGGTTCTGCCTGCCAGCAAGACTTTAAGAATGTCACCAGCAAGTATTTTCCTGATTTTCCTTTATTTTTCACCCAGAATGTTAACAAAATGAGAGTTTTCAATGACATTCAGTGGTTATGTAGAGCAGAACATGAAATAAAAGTAACGTTACATCATCAAATTTTCAATAGGCTGCAATGGTAGGGGACAGGAGACAGACCTGTCATCATCAACATTGCCTAACCCTGAAGAGGAGTGTGACAAACACGCAAGAGTGCCCCATGCTTACAGCACAGGATATTCCCACCCTTCCAGCAGAAGTGTTTGCACACGCTAAGAGAAGTCCTGGTCATCTTGTACTGGCAAACTGAAAAATAATCAGCTCTACTTTTACATCTTTAATTTCACATCCCTTGGAGATATGCATGTATGTTTGCTGTTTGTTTTACTACCTACTAAATCTAAATATTTACCATGGAATGGTGACCTTTCCTGAACTGCTACCTTAAGTCACTGCATCTGTTATCAGTTAAAAACCCAAGTCATATATCTATAGACACACACACACTCACATACATATATGTATATTTAGTGCACCAGTCTTGAATCCATTCGTTTTGCTTTGCAGCACAGAGTCAGTTTCACACCAGAAGCAGGAGAGCTGCATTTGTACAGCGCCATGCTCAAATCAACAAAGTCCTCTGCTTGAAATGCTCTCAAGCTGCTTCTACCTGTTTTACCACTAACATTTTCAGAGCTTGTTTTTCCTCCTCAAACATGACACCTAGACAACATTATAAACATGTAGCCAGCTATGACAGAGTCTTTCAAATGTTAATGATAACACATGGTAATGATGTTGATGCAGATATTTATCATGTGCAAGTCATCCTAACAGTGAGTCAGGCAAGTCATCTCAGTTAATGTCAGGGTGCCAGCTCTGCCTGTAAATTGTACTTTTTTGTTTCTCCTCCAGTCCTCCTACCCACGGGAAAAACAACTGTAACTGGTCTTTTAATTTCCCCTAAAACTGTTAAGACATAATCTGGCTATAAAGAAGAAGTTATCTAACCCCAGCAATTTACTGATGGCTCATCCCATGAAGAAAAATATTTTTTCATGTGCTGAGAAAAAAAACCAACCAAAGCTGCAAGGTTTACAATGCTGATAAATACATTAAAAATAAAACCAAAAAATCCTGAAAAAACTCCTTAATTCTTATACATAAGATTATCTTGTAGCAAAGAATTTCAAATGTTAATATGTAAAAATAAACTAAAAATATTCTTCTTCCTGTTTTACTTTTACTTCAAGGCATTTGCATGCCAATATACAAAAATACATTAGATCATGAAATCCATCAATATGTGATTGTTTTTCAAAATCAAAGATTCAAGCAGGGTAGCATCTCACACAAATGAAGTTCAAAACCGAGTCAAGTGACATCGACAGTGTGGTATTTTTGAATGCATAGCTGAAGTCAGTCTGCTTGGTTCGTTTACACCAACAAATTCACAAATAAGTTCAGAAAGAACAAAGAAACCCTATGAAAGAAACCTACTTCAAGAGATAAATTTGATCTTGCTTGTGTGAGAAATTATCTCCCCCAAAAACCAAGGCATTATAGCATAATTAGCAGAGCACTCCAGCTGTAGCTTCATGTTAATAAAGGACAACCAGCCTGTACACCACCCCTAAGACGAAGTTCCCCCTTCTACTAAAGCCTCATGGCCCATTGCACACGATACAGCAAAACATACCTATTCATGCTATACAGCACTGTTCAAGACAGCTCAAGATTAGCTAATTCAAAACTGAGCTAGTTCTAGAACCAAATACTCTATGGTGTCCTGACCAAGTCCTGACCATTTGGTGATTTACTAGCCTCAGCTTTCAGCAAGCTAGTCCAACTACCATACATTTGGACTCAAGGCTTAGACGCTTGGCCAGAGCAATTTGTCCTGGCTCTCAGAGCACTTCCTGAACACAGTAACCATAAGTCCTCCGTTTCAGCATACCATTGCCAGGATCTGTCTGCATCATTGGCAAGCTGCAATGCCCTGTGCCAAACCTGTGGTTTATGAGGCCTACATTTCCTTCCATTTGAGATCCCACAATTCAGCCAAATAGTCCCAGCTTCTTTTCTTCTGTCAAAAATTGGGAAGATATTCCCAAACATCTCAAGACTGGTTTTCTTCCTAATCAGCCTAAATATCCTTCAAATTCGAGCAAGATTTTTCTCTCCTCCCCACACCACCCCACATTTCACTAGATTCTTTGCCCTAACCTGCTCCTCTCTAATTCTGTTCCTAAATTTTATTCTCTTTATGTCCCTCTTCTTGAGCCTAGATGTCAAATATAGGATCACTCTATGCAGTGTAAAAAGGGACGTGGTTAAGTTGCAAATTTCTCCTCACCCTAGTAGTCGTTTCAGAGACAACCATTTTAATCACGCTCTGTCACTGTGCGATGACAGTAGGTGGACTTCCTGGAAAACACTAAGAGCTCAGAAAAGCCTTTGGTGAACAGAATTTTCAAGCATCTCTTGAAAATTTCAATTTGTGGCACTAAAAAACAAACCTGGACAGACTTTTACAGTTATAGAAAATGTCATACACCTGACAAAGCCACAGTGACACTGTTCGTGTTCCCAGCCAAAAGCCTGGAGATGTGGTAGCATTTTCCAAAACAAACAAATATAGAATAACAAACAGTATTTTTCCCTATTCTCCTGGTTAGAAACAGTTAAGTCATTTGGGGTTTCCAGAAAAAAATCACAAGCTGAAAAACTCATCTAGCATACAAAACCTCACCCTAACCATGACAGAAAAGCAAATTATGACAGAACCACAGAGCCACAGAATCACAGAGGTTGGAAGAGACTTCTGTGGGTCATCTAGTCCAAAACCCCTGTCAAAGCAGTGTACCCTAGACCAGGCTGCACAGAACCTCATACAGGCGCATTTGATTATCTCCAGAGAAGGAGACACCACAGCCTCCCTGGGCAAACTCTTCCAGGGCTCCGTCACCCTCAAAGTAGAGAAGCTCTTCCTCATGTTCAGACGGAACTTCCTATGCTTCAGTTTGTGCCCATTGCCCCTTGTCCTGAATATTCCTCACTGAGGACTCTCTACATAGCCTATACAGATGATATGACAAGCTTATAAATAACTACATTACAATAAAAGATGAAGTATCCATAGTCCTTAAGCCCTGCCTTTTGCTGTACAGGTTTTGAACCATCTGTAAAAACACCACATGCCAAGAGGACAAGACAAGAAAGCATCAAAGCACATAAGTTAAAAGTCCTTTCTCTCTTTTTACCTTGCCTCTTTTATCTCAGGTCCATATGTTTCTACATTTTATTCTCTTTTTTTGCTTGATATACAGCAGAGCTGGAAGCTGACGAATCCAGTAGCTGCCATCATCTTTATTCATGTCAACACCAAACACCTCACACCTTCATTATTTGTATAATCAAAAAAAACCCTACCTATTCATGTGGCTGATGGTTCCTAGTTACCTTGCACGTTTTGATTTGGCTGTCCATTTCCACTGGGCAACAGACAGAATACTTTAACTGGAATGTGCAATACTTATTAAGGGATAGAAATTCTTCAGTCAAAGACTCTTTAAAAATATAATCATATTCCCTTGCAGTTTTCAAATCAATCTCAAATATCTAAATGCATAAGGACTGTCATGTAACTGTAATTCAATTTTTTTCAGAATATAATGCAATTTTACTAGTCTCTGTATTAGACATAAAAAGATGAGGCACCTTACATAGGACTATATCCTTCATTAATATTATTGAGGAACTGTCATCCTAAAAAGTTACTTCTGAATTTTTCCATGTCTTTTGCAGGATTAAGCTAAATTGTCTTTTGCATTATTTATTGCATAATTTTTAAATGTCTCTATCACAGTCATTGTGAATCTATAGCTTAATACATCAAAAGCAAATAGAAAAAATGTGGCTGTAATATTTAGGACATGCAAGTAGAAATAAATATTGTCAATTCCATCCACCATTCAGAGTCCATCAAACAATGGCTAGATAATTTCAAAATCTGTAGAAGTAATCTTTTAAAATTTGAAAGTTGCAAGAAAATGTTATATCTCAGTGGCCCAATTCCCATCTAAATTACAAAATCATAACACAATTTAATTGAAGTGTCAGAGCCATGTATGCAGCTGAAAGTATTTGTACAGATGGGTAGGCAGTCGATATATGCACTTTCTAAAAAAATACGAAAGTTCCAAATAGCGTTTGAGTCTTTTGATTTTGTAAATAGCATATGCTAGTCTTTGAAAGAAAAGGCTGTATGTAAGCCCTATATCATCAAAATGTACATCTACCTTAACTCTTCCTAGAGGTATTCTGTTTACTATTGTCAAATATATTATCAATCAGACGCATATACACTTTCTCATTTATGCACTCTACTGTTTTGTAATGCTTTAAGAACATTTCTAAAAGGAAAGAAAACTTTTCTTAAGATTAACAAAATGTTATTCTCCACTTTGTCATTGTTCCAGGGTATTAGATATAGATCTGGCGTCTCTATTTTCAGAGGGAATCAGCACCAATATCTGGGCATGGGGAAAAGAACAGCAAGATGTCCTTCAATTATCATAGATATTTTGTAAACTTTACTACTCAAAACACACTGAATTGATATAAAGAAATCAAAATTTAATTAATTATATTTTCTGCTGTACAAAATGAAAACTACGAAAAGTAGTTGTAAAAAATGTACTCTAACAAGAAGCTACTGTAAAATATTATGTTCCAGTCATAACATATACTGTGAAAATGCAAAGGCCAAAAGTAAATATATTAGAAGGATTTGATCTTTCCCATGCAAGTAAATAACAAAAAGCTTAAGTTATTATCTGCCTTTGTATGGTCCTATAAAAGAAATTCTACAGTGCATTTACAGTTCAGTCTGCACTTTTATTCAGATGTTATTACTTCCTTGAAAAACTCACATTTCTGATTCAAATACATAACCTTATTTCAAAGATAATTATCTCAAAAAATCACTTTTTTTACCTAATTCAGCCCCTTTTCTTAGTTAACCAAGTGCAAATATTTTGTTAGTAATTTGTTAGTGTCAGTAATACCTAGTGTTAACTCTTCAGCTAATCCTTCCTTTTGTAGTAAACCAAATCTTAGAACTGGAACAATTTCTCATTTACAATAAGAAACTTCTAAAATGAAGAGTACATGATCGTGCTATACTCCTTCCCTCCTTTTTCTTAGACAAGAACCAGTACAAAGGGATTTGGTAATCAGCCAAAAACTAGGAGCCATATGCAGTTTCATCTAAAGGAAAATCTAACTGTTTTATAAATATATAATAACAAATAGAAGGACAGATGAACATTAGCAGGTTTGAGATACTAAAAGCCTTAGTTTCTAATTTCAGTTTCCAAGGAAAAGCATAAACTTCTGTAAAAATCTGAAAGACTATAAAGAAAATTCATAGGTTAAACGTAACTGTACAATACATCTTAGGTTTAAAAATAACAGTATGAAGCTCTCCACAGGTAATCACTGTCTTCAGAGATAACTACATGCGGAGGAATGACCTTGACCAGCTTCCAGACACCCACCCAGCTGCCCTCTCACTCCCCCTCCTTGAGAGGACAGAGGGAGAAAATAACATGGAAGAAAGACCAAAAAAAAGGTCGTGGGTTGAGATAAAGTCAGGGAGATGACTTACCAATTACTGTCACAGGCAAAATAGACTTGACCTGTGGAAAATTATTTTAATTTATTGCCAATCAAAATAGACCTTGATGGTGAGAAACAAAGACCGAATTAAATCAATGCCTTCCATAGTCCTCCCTTTTTCCTAGGCTCAACTTCACTCCTTCATTCCGGACTCCTCTACCTCCTCCCCACCCCCAGCAGTGAGAGTGGGATGGGGAAAGATGGACTGCAGTCAATCCACACCAGCTCCTCTCTGCTGCTCAACAGTGCCTTGTGGTGGGTGCTTTGCAGAGTCAGCTGAAAAAAACTGTGTCTGGCATGGGACAGCCCCTGGTCACTCCTCACAGAGACTACTCCTGCAGCACCTCTGCTGCAAAAAAATACTGGACATGGACACCAAATAAATCTCAGAAGGGAAGAAAAGTTTTTAGCATTGCCATTGCTTCCTCAAGAATCTACCAAAACACTGAACATCTGAATCTAATTCCCTTATGCCTGACCAAGTCATAGACATCTCTATCTTGGTGTTTTGCAAGTACCTAATAAAACAGAACATTGTAAGGAAATTAGATATTACTCACATAAAGTGAAATGTTCCTTGAAACTGTGTTATGTAAACATTTAATTTAAAGTTAATCTGCACTTTCAGTTTTTCAAAGATTTTTCTGTTATGAAATAAATATACTTCTTACTTGAACGTAGAAACAGGACCAAAGCTGTTCCATGAAGTCCTATAGCCTGGCCTGCTTTATCATATGAAAAGAAATGGGGGACAAGTGGAGAGGAGAGGACAGAAACTTACAAAAGACGTGTCTCAATTAAAGCTATTTTCAAACAATTTGTGATGCAAGACGTTCAAGTGCCAGGTGGCAAAAACCTTTGCAATGCACAACAGCAGTCTCTGTACACTCAGATGACTTGTTCATAGTCATTCAAGTTACCGGGCATGAATGGCATCTGTCCGAGTTGATTATGCCACCCTGCATCTGGTGTGAAATAAAGGTTCCTTCTGATGACAACCTACACTCAGTAAATCCATTTAAGAAATCAGTGTAGCATATCCATCAACATCAAAAATTAACTTCAAAATCAATTGCTTATCAATGGTGAAGATGCACTTTATAGTGCACCCAAGAGAAATACCACCGCAGTCCAAACCTTTAGGGTTGTAGTAATCTGCCTTCTGCTAAATAAAAATAATAATAAATGAAACAGACAATAGTACATACCTAGCATGCTCTGGAAAACTAGGTCCAAAACACAAAATCTCTCATATTTCTTTATTTAAATGAGTTTACCACATAAAGACAGAAAGGATTCTGAAATCTCCCTACTACCATGACAGCAGAATAAGCTTCCATTCATTTGTTCATTGGAGGCCCTTCAGATGTTCCATTTCCGAACATTTTCACTGCTGGTTAAAAAATTAAAGAATTAACAAGTCTGCTGCCTAGCTAGTGAATGTTCATCTGGGCTTGCCCTGACACGATTCAAATTTGTGGTTACAGGAAGATTAAGCAGTTATAGTCTGATGTACACTTGGCCAAATGACTCTTTTCTGCAGAACGCTCTATTGTTATTCTGAATAATACTTTACATAAATCTGCCCTCTTTCAGTTTAAAGCCATTGCCCCTTGTCTTATCCCCACATGCAATCAAAGCAACAAGATCCATTTCTTCAAAATATTGAGGTATTTCAAAACTTTCGATGATCCTGAGGTAAGTGACAAAAACAAACTAAATTTCAGTCCCTTGTCTGTTGGTTTTTGTCTAACCGATTAGCAGCAGAGACAATCCTAGACACATGGTTCACACTAGTATTTGTTAGCTGCATAAGGATAAAAACTTTCAGAAATCTCTGCCTGATCTGGAAAGTCTAGGTTTGATTTTATACTTATTGCCAATAGCAAGAAAAGAATCAGGACTACTTTGAGGTATGTTGTTCAAATAATACACCTATTTGCATCTTATTTCTCAAAAAGCCTTTATTTTAACATAAAATAAATCTGTACTATTTTTCCCCTGTGCCGTTCTAAAACTACCATCCAGCAGCACCACCACATTTACAGTCTACGTTGCTGCTACTCCACATACAGTTAAGCTGTGATACAGTTCTCAGCAAGGTTCATAGTCTTCTTTCTCTTGACTCAGTCATGAGAAGAAATCCACTCCCTATTTTATCAGACTAGAAAGAAATGTGTAAAATCTTCAGAAATGTTCCTGTTTTGTTTTTTTTAATGAAACCCATGACCTGCTGAAGCCAATGGAAGTTTTACCATTACCCTCACACAAAATGCAAAAGACAATTATAACTGCCAATAAAATTTATCTAGACAGCATCATCATCCTCGCCTTTTTGTTTCATTCAGTTTTAACTGGGTAACTGTTCAATCACATCAGTTGTTTAGCACATGCTCACTGTTCACAGTGAAAATGCAGTCATTCCACACTAATGCTGTCAAAACTCCCTCTCACTTGAACTAAAAACTACACCTGATTTCAAGAATGGACACGCAAAATCTCATTCAGCAAAATATTAAGAACAAAAGATTTTATTTGAAATAACAAGACAACATCTCCGTATTCTGAAAAAGCAAAGACATCTACAGTACACTGCCTTTATTTTCAAATGGCTATTTAAAATCTTTGTTATGCCCCAGTTCTCCCCTTTCATATCCTTTACAATTCTTTATATGGCTCTTTATAGTCTTTATAATAACAAGGTTGGATAGGCTGTTTCTTCTTGTTTCAAAATTATGTTTTTTCCAGAAAACTAGGTTTTGGTTTCATAAAATATCCGACAACTTACAGTTTTAGTGTCTAGTTTGATAGATTTTCACATTCATTTCAAAAGAGTTAGTAAAGACAGTATTTCTCAAATATGCAGCAACTAGCTTAAATCAACAGGAAGTTTCATAAGGGAATATCAATCATTTTCTCTAGTCTTTAAGGGGGAGAGAAAGTGAAGGCCATTTTCTCCATGAACAAAGCTTATATTTTGATTTGATATTAGAGGAACAACATACAGAAACAGCATCCATCAGCAGATCATTAGCCTAATAGATGTATTTGCACACGCTGCACCGCAGAACCCACTTACAGGAATTTATTTCACTGAATTCACTTTTTTTAAAAAAAAAAAAATCTTTTCCAAAGCAGCATCAGACACCAAAAATATGTATTTTACAACAGCAACCTGGGATTAACAAACTGGTAAATGTATATATATATATATAAATTCTGGTCTTTCCTACATTCTTTTCCTTAGCCCTTCATACTTGCAAAAAAGTAATGAAAACTGCACCACAGATGAGAATGTCAGAGGTCTGTGCCTAGTGGGTCAGGGGAGAAGACAGGGAACTGCAGACCGAAATCATGTAGAAAATTAAAGGGAATATGGTAAATTAATGTTATTTTATGTATCATGTTATGGTAAAGAAAATGTCAAGCTGGACCATTTTTACATCTGAAGATTCTCTAAAGATTCATTAGTTGCAGGACACCACCATAAAACATCTGTTCCTGTGAAGTCCTAGAAACTCAGCAAAATGACCAGAACAGTTAACGCAGAGGCCTACAGGATCCGAGACCATTTTGGAGACCTGGCTGAATGTGCAGAACAGGATTTTTGAGAAATCAGAGTCTCGGTGTAGAAATCCAGAGGATCAGGAAGGCTTCAAGACTACACCCGCAGGAATATATTAACAAACTATTGCTGAGAAGGAAACGTGAACTGAGATGTAAAATAAATAAATCAAGAAAGAAGACTTCCTGTGCTTAGGAAATAAACAGTACAGAACTACTTTTTAAATTGTCTATATTGCTGTCAGAAGTCTGCAAGTTTATGTTCCTTCCAAATACCTCTCCTTGTCAAGTCCAAGGCATAGAAGTTTCAGGTTAGTCTAAAACTTCCAGTATTTGCTAGAGGAGGTGCATCTAGTTTAAAATCTATTGTGTATATATTCTATATATAGATAGACAGTTTAAATATTGAACTAAATCATCCTTCCACTATAGCTAACTTCTTCTTTTATTTTTTAAAGAGCAACAGCAGTTCCCAAACTTCAAGACTGAGAACATGAGAACACTTTATAGGCACTGTACCCCAAATCCAAGAAGAACTGACATCTCTCCCACTGGCCCAACAGTATACTGACTCTTCTCATAAACAGTATCTCTACAATAGTCCCTTAAAATGCAGTCACCATTCTTTGTGTTTTGTTATACTAGACTCTGTGAACTTACTGGAAGCCATAAAGTCTTTATTATTTTTAAAGATACAGAAGGCACCCAGCAGCTGAACCTTGTTTTGAACTCCCTTAAAACTGCAGAGTAATAAACATCTAGTTTGATTATTGATCCTAAATGCAAAGAGCAAACACAAGAGAAAAAATACTTTTAAGTAATTCAGATTTTGGAGAAGAATGTTTTCTAAGCTTAAAATATTGCTCTGTCTTATTCATATCTATGGAAAGCAATAGATAACAGCATTGATACAGGCATCTGTTATTCTCTTGCTCATCAAGTAGAATTTCAGAAGGGTCTATTCAGATTAATAAATTTTCACAGTAGGCTGCAAATAAAATCATTACTTCCTGCTCAGAATGCCTCAGAGTAGCTCCACACTGACAACCATAATGGATAGGGAACAAAGCCACAAAACTGCTATTTAGCAATTCTTAGTTCCTAGGCGTGTAACAATGAACCGAAAAACAGGGGCACCCTCCAGAGGAGGAGAAATTGTATGCAATAGTGCCTCAGATGAGGAATGTAGAACCATTAATGCAGTTTATTAGATGCTATTTTAATCTCTCACACCACAAAACACAAGAAGATGGTAAAAGAATCCAGTAGTAACTGCCACAACATCATGCTGATTTTCATTAAATTTGTTGAAAGGGGTCTCAGCATGGAATTATTAAACTGCTTTCAAAGCAAATGACTAAAATGGCTCATCTATTCATAGCCATCATTCTCAATCACTATTTTTTTTTATAGTGGCACCTGCTAGTGCCTGCTATACTTAAGGTTCTGTCAGCCTTTCCTCAAAAAAACAATTTTTTCACACTCTTCTACCTTGGTGATAGAATAAACTATCTTCCTTTAAAATTGGTAGTAAAGCTACTTGGAAATGGTTTTAAGAAAACAAAAATAAAGAAACCAAGTAAGATAACTGCCATCTGATCATTTCTAAAAATCTAAACTCATCATCACACCTGATAGCTTTCAAACTGATTTTTGCATTTTAATGATCCAGATGCAAACTTTTTTTAAGTAGCAAATTTATAGAACAATGTTATATACAAGATAGATACATCTTTAATATTTATATATATACTCATATATAATAGAAATGTATTTATACAGACATTAGTATCGTAGAATTCTCTGTTTCTTGAATACATTTATAAAGAAAAATAATCCATTTTGCAGTAAACTCAATGGTAACGAAAATTTTAGACATCATTTCCTCTATCACAAAAATCTCAGCACACATACATTAAAGTGATAGGGAAAGTGCCTGTGAGAATGTACTATCTGTAAAAGGAAGGGAGAGCTGCTCTGGCAACATAACATATCCAAAAATTCTGAGTGACAAGCAAAAGCACCACAGCATTATACACACTACATACACTATTATAGCTTTACTATCATAGCATCTGTACTGTGAAAATAGTTTTGAAAATAACCAATATTTTAGAATTACCCAAAGTTTGGTAACTAGATTTCAATAGCCATATTGAATGTCTTCATAAGACATACATTTGCCATCTACTTCGTTCAAGAATTCTTGACATACTTCAAAACAACAACCGTTATTTCTATAGCCTTTAGGCTACAAAGAAGTCATCAGCCAAATCATCATTATTTTATTCCTTTCGCTTTCATCATCCACACATTCAGATATGCCCTCTCTGCATTAAAAAATCCCTACCTGAAATACTTAAGATATGGTCTGTGCTTATAAAGAAAAAATGACTTATCAGCTTGCCCAACAGATCAATCTGAGCTACTTCAGACCTTGAGACACGTCACATTATAAAGCGAAGCAGTCCCTACAAAGGGAAGAATAAAGATGTAATGAGCCCCCTTTTTTTTTTTACGAGAAGGGTGTTTAAACTCCAAGAGCTCTGAGATCATTAAAAAACTGGCAGAGGATGGAAGCATCTTGAGAACAGACAGCTGCAAATCCTTTTCAGAACATGAAAGCATCCAAAGACTGATTCTATTCCCAAACAAACCATTTCTTTCATAGATTCATGGTAAAAAACCTACTTCAATACTCAATATCATTCAATTATTTTGCTGAAATGCATTTTAGCATTTTTCTGTCAATTAAAAAGCACTACAATTTGTGTGATGAACCATTCAATAGATTTTAATTGCAACCAGCCAGGAGTGGCCTAACAGTCCTAATAGTCTGTTCAGGCAACTGAACCTCACCTGGGTAAAGTTGTGCACATGCACTATCTAACCAACACCTTTTGTCACTACATCATCCCTCCTTTTTGCTTGTTAATTCAACTTCTTAAACCCATTTGAGCATGTATGTAAAATTCATCTGAGAAATTGTTGTCTTTTGACATTTGTCCACCACAATGGGAGTTCTGAGGCTTAAAGGTATGAACATAATACAAAAAAAACATAACTGCAGCCTACAAAAAAAAAGTTAAAATCTTTGTAAGCTCTCGCTGCAAAACAATTTCCAAATTCAACTCATAACAACACAGTTTTATGGTAAGTTTTAGGAGACAACATTGCTCAGAAGCTTTTTGAAAAGAATTAAAGATTATACCTACATGTATACTTCATTACAGCATGCAGTAACATGGGAGAATTAGTAAGTAACAGATTTCCGTCAAGATGCAACTTGCAAACCACAAAAAAATTTGCAGAAGACTTGTGAAGATACTTGTTAGATTTGCGTCTACCAATCTAAGAAGACAATGGGAATACGTCAATTTAACCCCACTTTGGATGAGATTTAGTTCATCTAAAAAGAACTACTTAAGTAAATAAGAATAAATATATTAAATTGGACATACTATATGTAAACACCTGGAACATCTATAGTAACTGAGTTCTTGGATACTTTCTTTTGAATTAAGAGAGCATGCTACGACATAGAAACCTAGTATACAAGAGTTTTCTTGTCATTCTCTTCTCTTTATCATGCCAATTCTTTTGCTCAAACAGAGACTTTTCTTGTCACTACATTTTAACGTATAATTGACTCTTTCTGACATATCAAAATGAGCTCATACTCTGCCCACAAAATTGTAATTACTATAAATTTGAAGCTGGAACTCAAGAAATGAAGCTTGCCTCCAAATAATTTTATCAGCCATATCAATATGGTAAGTGGAAATCCTCTTGTATGGAAAGATTCATATTCTCACTGTATGTATGCATATGTAAATTTTTTACAAGTAATTAAGAGCCTTGTCAAGACTTATCATTCTCTTTTTGCCCCACATTTTTTCCACTTCTTCTATTTTAGCATATATTGGCCAAATATACACTGAACACTGTTAGAAGCATGACACTGAACTAAACAGAGTGGCCCAGCTGTTTACATATTCACGTGTAGGCTGAGGAAGAAGGCATTAGGCTTTCAAATTATATGAACAGAGGCAGAAAGCATATTGCATATAAACCAAATGTAGACAAAGTCAAAGAAAAAACAAGTGTAGTGACCAGTCATGACATTATGGGCTTTCATGTAGACGTGTTAAAAAGCTCTCGTTGAGGTAGAACTCATTGGTGTACTCATCCTGAATTTGAGCGTCCAAGATAAACTCCACCGATAACAATACATGGATTTAGAACATTTACATTAACTAACTTTGATAAGGTTCTGCTTTGAAAGATTTCTCCCCCCCCTCCTTTTTCTTTTAAAGCTGTTTAAATGTTAAAAATAAAACTGGAATTAATGCTCCTGTGGTTGAAGGGTATAATGCAAGATTTTAGAAACAGGTGATATTTTATGTCATGAGGTTTAGGAAGAGGTAACCAGGAGAAAAGACAGTCAAGGGGCAAAAGCATTTCTTCAGGGAAAGCTTTGTTTGAGTAATATTTAAAAAATCTCAAAAATTCCACTTACTCCAAATGGTATAACTGTAGTATACTGCCTCTTGGTAGCAATGCTTGAATTTGTTCTAAATCTTAGCTCTGTACTTCTCTGCCATTGAGTAGCAATAAATATCAATGAACAAATGCCGGTCTGATTACAGACTCCTGGTGCTAGAATTTTACTCCTTTGATGAAGTTACCTTACTGACTTCACCTGAAATTGCACTTTTCGCTATAATTTGTCAGAGGATAACTACTTCTCTTAGACTGTCTTCTCGGCAAAGGCTTTATGCTTACACCACAATGCTTTTACCCTGGCAGCATCTTATTACTCTTTGCTAACTGCTTCTGCCGATCGCTAGAATCTGTCCACTGTTGCAAGCATCACCAAGCACTTTTTGAAATAAATCCCTGGGTCAATGAATGATAGAACTGATTACTCTTCAGATTTAAAACACAATTATTCATGTTTCTAACTTTTATCTTGTTACAAAATAGTAACATACTGTCAAAGTGAAAATCTAAACACAAAAAGAAATGATTAATTGCTGTTCACACAGTTTCTGTTTAGATCCAGTATCCCTCTGTCTTTTGAATCCTTCCAATTGCACCGGCTTTGTTTATAGTGTGGTTCTGGATGAACCAAGGAAAGTCAGAGTTTATGATCTGAACATTATAAAAAGTTTGATGTATGAGTTTCAATAAAATTAGATATATACACACACATATATATATAAATTCATATAGGTAACGTTTCATCTTGATAACAAGCAAATGGAGAGATGAGGCAAGTTTATTTCTATTTACTGTGATTTCTGAAATTCTTTCTTTGTGCTAATAAAATGCACAGATTAGTCATAAACTAGTTCCAGAATAACAGTCAGTTACAGAGGTATACAGGTATGACTCAATGATATCTCCAAATAATAGATTATGCAGGTAGGAATTGCACAGACCTTCTTCTGCGAATAAAGCTAGTACATCAATGCAAGCACTGAGAAACCCATAGAATCTATCATTATTACCAATTAATGCTATCTAAAGGTAAATGTAAATGAAAATACATTTAAGACCATGTTTTAGTCAAATTATCTCATTTTCTTACAACTTATTGCTCAATATTCTGTATGAAGTATACACACTAAGTAGAAAACCAGAAATGTCTTCCTGGCAGCTTTCACAGAGACAATAATAAGCCTGTGTTGAGGGGGAATCTTTATAGAATTGCGAGATGCCTGCCTGAGAAGGAATGAAAATTCTTATAGCCACATACAGAGTTCAAGAATTTTTCCCTATTATAAATACCTTTAACATTTTATGAATCAGAGCTATAGTGATCTTTGCATTTAAACGAGTGTAAATGGCATGTAATAGCAAGCAACTGCTGAGTTTAAATTGATTACTGTGTCTCATTTTGTGATAGTCTCAAATTTATCTGTATAAGAACATAAGTTCTGTAAAAATAAATTGACTTTCTAAACAGCAAGATGTGGGGAACTTAAGCAGCTGGATGCTGGAGGCACATGCCAAAGTCTCAATGCTATAAATGCAGCAGCAGATTTTTTTCATGAAGACTGGCATGTGTTTAAGTACAGAAACAGATCATTATTTTTCACTTCCTTCTCACAAACTGATGTTCAGATCCAAAGGTTCTTTATAAAGATACAGAAAGCAAAATCATGTCTCAGAGAAGGTATTGTCCAGAAAGAAAAATATTATGCCTGAGCATTTTGAAAAGCACCAAAAGAAGAGTTATACAGTTAATTATGAATTTTTCATCATATTCCATACAAAAAGAATTACTCCATTTTTAGAGTGACGTGGGTTCTTGCTCTCACTCTGCTTACCTCACTAGTGATGAAGGGTTGAAAAGAACCGCTAAAAACTCACCTAAAATAAATAATACCTTTTACAGCAGCTTTCACTTGATTCTCTCACAGCTGATTAATAAATGCCAAAATAATTAATACTTACCAGAAAAAGGGTCTTTAGATAAGAAGCAGAAAAAAAGATTCATAAATAAAAGAATTTTCTTGTTCCATGAGAACAAGGTAGTCCAGCTGTCTTGTAACTACTTGGGAACCAGGAATGTGAATCGCTTACTGTTTTTGATCAAGATGTAGCACCTAAGAGCAGTAGCCAGTAAGGAACATTTCTTCCATATAGTTCTCAATGAATCCATATTGTCAAGACTTGGCTACTCAGCTTCGTATGAAAAAAAAAATGGTTTAGCCCTAACAGTTGATACGCTCATGCTCACCAAACTGAGCATAAAACATGTTATTTTTTAGTATTATTATTGCAATGATGATAACCACCTTTTTATTTTCTCACATACATAATTAGATTACAACTACCCAAATATAAATTTAAGTTCTGCAAATTATGCTCCCATCCCTTTGAAGGCTTAAGTAGGATTAAATGTACCCATTTTTCCTTCCCTGATTTTACATGTATAGAGCTCATACAAGACTTTCTTACAGGTTATAGTACATTCCACAACAGCGTGTCACAAATCAAATCCAAATCTGCTACTAACTATCAAAGGTTTCTAATTATAATCTTCTTGCTAAGAATGAGAGGACATAAAAAAGAAACAGGAACTGAAGAGTAAATCCTTTTTTTTTTAAATGAGAAATAGGTGGTTGGAAAATACTCCACTGATATTTTATTTTCAAATCAATACCATTCAAATCTCCTTTAAAAATATCTGTCCATAAACAGCTCATCTTCTCATAGAGTATTAAACTCATAATATTTAAAATCAGACAATCCACTGTTGAAAAGTACATAAAGGAGGAATATTGTAATGCACAAAAACTACAAGAGACAACAAAGTAAGAAAACAAAAAGACAAAAGTATGAGAAGAAACCACTGTAACCTTGCCTGAATGGAACCATAATTTTCAGAGGTTGATCAACCAACACAGAAACTTCTACAACAAGAATACATTAAGGAGTGGAAAAATCAGATTATTTTCTTCAATACTTCCAGAAATGTCAAAAAAACTGAAAAATAATTCATCCTCAGAAATAAAATCTAACACTTATTTCTTAAAAAAATGCCACTTAGAGATAGTATCTCTAAGAAATTGCTATCTCAGTTTCCATAGAAATGAAGTATTAAAACAGATACTGGATCAAAATGTAAGTATTATAAGAATGGCTAGAAATTGCAACTGACCAAAATAAGCAATGATAATTATGGAGATGTCTCACAAGCTATACAGCTAAAACAAAATTTGGAATGGCAGGTATCTGGCACCACTATAAGAAATAATTACTTTATGTTAGTTTAAAAGAAAGACCAGTCTTTTCTTCTTCAGTTGTGGTCAGTGGTCATGGTTGGCTAAGTTCTGTCAGAAAGACTATGTGTATAGACTACTGATGCTGTGATGTAACTTCATGTGATGAAAAAAATGTAACCAAGGATATACATCTATCATTGCTACTGTGTTATGCACAAACAGTTTTGATAATCCACTGGTACAAAAGGCTACACCTAGCTTGCTTAATGTTTTTAGGAAGCTTTTCTTCCTTTGTCATTTCCTCCCTTTGCTCAGGTATGCAGTAATTCACATTTGTTCCAAAACCTGTTTATTCACTGTTTCCCAAGCACACAGATTTTATCAATGTCATGGTAAAGCCAGGTTCTATAATTACAGAAGATATAGCAGTATTTAATCTATCTGTAGTTTAAAAGCCTGGGAGTTCTCTATTTCTACATGATTTGTACTCTGACAAAGCATTAGCTAACAGGAAACTCATCCACTCTTTTTATATGTACAAGAACAACTAGCCAGCAGAAAGCTGATCACATTATTTCTTAAGAAGTTGTTGCCAAGCAAAACAGAACGTATGAAATTTCTGACTTCAGTGCAGTGATTTTATCAGCTGCTATCTTTCAATTAATCAACATGACACAAAAGGTTTTATGTTACAAAGTTTAACCTTTAAACAGCAGGTAAATATGAGAATCATAAAGCTGGCATTCATGGCTGGCCATCTACACAGCAGGTTAACTTTTTTGTGGTCTGGACTGTAAAGACAGCAAGGGGCTGTTGGGACACTGTTGATACAATGTGCCAGTTACAATAAAGTACATTTGTTACTTAGAGAATATAGCAGCCGCAAAAAGTCATGTTTAAGTAACATTTACCCCTCCAAGTATAAAAACCCAACTCTAAATCTGACAAATTAACTTCTACAACTCAGAATTCAACTTCATAGAACAGAATTCACCCTAAATACAAATTAAAATTACAAAAGACCTTAGGCATGAATTAGCATTTCACAGAGATACTCAGAGTTGGCCTTTTTTTAATCCTCAGTGCTTATAACAATTTCATTTTTGAAGAAGACCATCTCCAAAGATGCTACTGTAAGAAGGAAGACAAAAAATACAACAGAAAGAAAGTTGCTTTCTTATTGTAAAGCTAACATATAGATTCGAAACCATCAATAGCACTGACATAGGACACTCCTTGTGCACGAAATACTGAGTGCCTGGGAAAACACGTTATTTTTGCATAACAGGGTTAACATATACAATTTCCCAAAAGCAAACTGAGCATGGATTTTTCAAAAACTTGGGTTTGAAAAGAAATGACAGTATCTAAATGTGATCATAGCAGCTACATAAAAACTGCTACTTTCCAGCAATATAATTTACTACAAGAAGACAAAAAAAATTTTAAAACATTTAGAGGCTCACAGATATCCATTGTCATATGGTATCACAGCGTTAAGGGAGTATAAAAGAATAGCTACCTATTGTAAAGTTAATGGAGTAATTTATCTCTTAAAATGAATTTTTAAATCCCACATGAAGTCATGCAAAAATTTCTAGGAGCTAAATACCTTAGTAAGCAGAAAGCCTCAGCTGCACTTGGCTTTCCTATTGTTCTAGTGCTTATACACCATGTGTTCTCAAAGCACTGTAGTCTCAAGAAATTACCAGTATCATAAATGCCAGGCAACGGAAATTTTTATTATCCCTAGCTAACAAAAATTTAAGCCTTAAACAACCAGTTTAAATGTCATTTTTATGGGATTGCTTTTCTTGAAGGGGGCAGGAATATAGCTTTAAGACAAAATAACAGCGGTAGAGCAGATAATGGAGTTGAACTGTGCACTCCTGCAACTGAAAAACAAGACACAGCAAACCTGGGAAACTCCCCAAGGCATAGCAGAGCAGCCTGATGGAGCACTTGTTCTCAAGTGGAAAGTGATAGTTAGTAACAATGGAAGAAAGGAAAAAAATTAAGCTACATGTATAATTCAGCCCGAAATATAGATGTCTCTTTCCTAGAACACATGTCTTTTTCCACAGAATCACAGGGAAGAAAAATTGAGGAAAACACCTGGAAGGGATGGCCTGTCTTTCACTTGACAGAGATGCCACTTTTCATTCCCTACTGCAAATGTTTTGGTAGTAAGCACTCACACAGTGTTTAGCACATCTCTTGATGTAGTTCAGTTTAACATCTATATTTACACTGAACACACCCACTCTTAGAGCTCTAGGGTAATACTTGAGTTGGGGAGTTTCTTTCCCATTCTAGGTCTACCTGCAGCTGCTTCAGCTACTGACATTTGCATTAAAATGTTCTGAGTGAACTGACACCTCCAAGGAAATTTTCTCATCTGTTAGCCATAAGCTCCTGTCCATCTATAACTTTGTTTTTATGAAGTAGCAGGTATTTCATTCAGCTTCCTAGTTCCTCTTCACATGCCATCTTCAGAGGAAATCAGGTGGCTGCTTTTTCTTAGCAGGCTTTTCTCTGGGTTCCCTAATTTCCTACAACAAGAAGTGCCTCTGGACCAGGGAGAAAAAGCACTCCTCCTCTGCGTATTCCAGAAACAAGCCTAGCACAGCAGCATACCATGCCACATATAGGGTATGACAATTCAACTGTTTATGCTCCCTACAGTATTACCTTAATTATGCTAGATCCATTTCAGCTACTAATAAGCTAGTTGCCTGTAAATAATCTTTCTTAGCTACTCTGCCCACTTGCCTCTTGACAATCAAATTTCAAACATCAATCCTTACTACCAAATAGGCTGTTAGTAAACATGCCCACAGTAAATAAAATATAATTATAAAAAATAAACACTTTTTTCTGTATATTGATTTTGGAATGTCTAACATAATTGCTGTTTTTCAAATTGGTTCTCGTATAATCATAAATTTATTCTTTTTATTTTCTCATCTATTAGACCAAAGTGCTCTGTTGCATCTATTTCAATTAATAAATTGTTCTGTAAAAACAGGAAACAGTCTGAGCATTCAATAGAACACTAAGAAAACACTTAAACAGAAGCAAAGGATGGGAAACTTGCCACAGCCAACTGTAACCAGTTGGGTTGGGTTGGGTTTTTTTTGTAGTATAGCTGGCTGCTTTAAGCTATGAAAACATGCAGAACGTATTAGAAGACAGAGACATCATACAAAAGACAGAGCTAGAATCTCTGTATCGTAACTTTACAATGCAAGTTAAAACCTTTGGTCAGCAACCCAGAATTACACAAAAAAC
>Ga0181612_115300_pt1 | contig 20838 bp, 12 predicted proteins | sample HoacroProtozoa21_FD_119630 | JGI IMG/M metagenome (GOLD analysis project Ga0181612, IMG submission 119630) | Hoatzin crop microbial communities from Cojedes, Venezuel. Combined Assembly of Gp0051906, Gp0051904, Gp0051908
ATTCACACTAGGACAAGACTATAGCCGAAGAATTATACAAAACACAAGACAAAAGGGATTTTAACAACTTGCTTGAAGACTATTTCACACCAACCCAATGCTCGTATATCAATTATCAACAAAGTTTTGGAGCACAATATTACTTAACATTACTTATGGGATACTTTTAGATACAAAAATGTATCAGGAAAATAACAATAATCCACAAGTTCCTTTTACTCTTATGGAAATACTACTACTGACTTTTAAAAATTTTGACCTTTGGGTCAGTCACACTGATGCTTTATCCTTTAGAATATGATCTGCCTGGAAAGACAAATTACAGATACACTTCTAGTGTTCTGAGCAAAAGGATTGGGTTTTATCATAGAAACAGATAGCAACATCAATTTCTCAAGAAAAAAATAGACGTTTCAGCTGTGCATCCCTAGACCAAAAAGTCAGTGTTGTAAAAACTCATGGCAATAAAGTTTGCTTCGAAAACTTTAGTTATGACTTCACCAGGTATTGCTTTATTCTTTCCTACTGCATCCTATCTTGGAATGTTAAGCCAATCAAGAAATTTAAAATAGCAGTAAACTAAGCAGCAAGAGACAGGAGTATGAGCCTGTTCCCATAACATATGACATATACACCCTCCTGAAGCCAACAGAATATATCCACTACTGTCAATGCTCTTTCAGACAGAATTTTCTAGAAGCAGAACTGGTACTTCATACCAGAAACAGGGATGTGTGGCCAAGTACAGGTCTCTATCTGTGTTTTTTTTTTACAGTTTGTGTGTGGCTGAGTGCAAAGTTAAGGTTTCTTCTCTAGCTGCCTCCCGGATCTTACCCAAAGCTTGTTCAAGAAGGGATTTCAGTGTTCTTTGAATCAGGGCATCCTACGGCTCTGCTACTGCAAATGTGCCTCTGGCCAGACAGGCCAGGGGAAGGGGCTCATGTGTGGAGGTCTTAGCACAGAATCACTCTCACAGCACAGCACCAGTGCCACCGGTTTCACGCGTCACTTGCCTTTAGACAATCCGCGCAGGAGCATGTCTTCCTTACAAATTACTGCCCAACTCACAGTGTGCTAACTAACATCCGAACAGTAGTGTCTTTGATGGCACAGAGCAATTTAGGTATTGCTATAAGCTATGCTACTACACTGAACCAGAGAGCGTGGTGCTAGAGGAGGGTGAAGGATTGTGCAGAAGAGATATAATTAATATTTGTTGGAATGTCCTTTTTGGTCTTCGCTCTCTGTGTTATTTGCTAGAGACTAAAACTGAGCTAGTAACAAGATGTCATGGGACAAAAACCTTTTGGATCAAGTGAAAATATTACATTGTTAAAATCAGAATGGGTCCCTTCTGAGGTTAGAGAGGAATGTGAGTTTCACAATTTCTTTTTTTAACAATCAGCAGACAGCCAGCTAAATCGTACTCATAAAATACCACTCCAGTTTGGATCTGTCACAAAAATGAAGCATTTAATTGCTGCTAGAAGTGACAAAGATAAGCTATTCTCATTCCCACACCAAGGGCAGGGGCATCTGTCAGAAAACACAGACCTTATTTTGGTAGGTTTTTGTCTGTTACATGCATGAATTCAATTATAGGTAAAAAACCAATGCATGTGACATGACAAAGTAAAAGTTTGAATGATAATTAAGAATCCAGCCTCCTCCAAACCTGGCATGAAAAGCAGGTAGCAGAAGTTTGATTTAAGAGAAATTCTTTCCCAGCAGGTTTCCCCCCATGTACATACTCTGTTTTACTTCCATATGGAGTCTGTAAAAAAAATAAAGTTCAGTGGTTCACAAAGGTCTATTGTGACCTTTTAAAATAAAACAACAATGCACTGCTACACTTCTGGAAAGGCCACTATCATGGAAAAAAAGTATATTGCAAAGATTTGCTCTATCAGTCGTGTTATGAAGTGTCTGCTGGGGGCTGACGGCTTCTCGGGCAAACGCACAGCACAGATGTCAGGACAGCACACCTGGCTGCTGCTGCCGAGGACAGCGAGGCTCGTGTCTGCATGCGTGTGGCCATGCTTGTGGGACAGAGGGGGCATTTGCCAAAGAATAAATGCTCACCGGGCACCTCCTTGCCCCTGCAAGCTAACAGAAGTTAGTTGCCTCACAGTCGTCAGTGCCTTTGGAAAAGTTCCCTCTAATTCTTCATCCCAGACACACTGCCCCGAAAGTGTCCTGCTGTCTGTCTACACAAATTAGTCAGTCTCTGCATTCTTGTTCTCTACAGGACCTCTGATGTTGGCTGCAGCAAAACCTTTCTAATATTTCATCTCCTGTTATGACTCTCAGCTTTTTAGGGAGGCTGTACTTAGATAAGACACCAACTCAATTATTATGTGCTCTAGAGAGGGATTCATTTTGCCACTTCCATTCACCTGGCAGCATGTCCTTGACTTTTTTGAAAAGTAAAGAAGCAGTTACCTTTGTTTGCATAACAGCTGTTTACATTTTCTTTTTCATTTATGATGTTTGTTTAAGATGATACCTTATTGAATTAATTATCCTAAGATTCACTTGCCTGGAACTAGTTACTTCATTTTAACTGAAAGTAGAATTAGGAAGGTACACAATTAAAAAAGAGATTAATTCTGTCTTCTTTACACTGGCAAAATTCCCATGAACTTTTATTGCTCACTAGGAATTTTGCCTGAAAAAGGATCTTATAATCAAGCACTTCATTGCTGCAGATTACATTAAAGCCAAACGAGCACATACAGAATTCCTGCACATAAAGTCCAAAAATTAAGTGCAAGACACTCTTAGGTTTTAGCAATTCTGAGATTCATCATTGTTCCCAACCCCAGCCCAGGTAAAAACATTAAGCTGTATAAACATCCTTTTCTTGATATCTTGAGTCATATCTCTCTTCAGTTTTCTGTTTCTACTATGAATTTGAGGACCTAAGAATACAGAAAAAGTATTAAATGACCTAAGAATACAAGAAAAATACAAGACTACAAAAAAAGCCCCACTGAGCTTAATATTTAGTCCCTAACACTAGGGAAGAATACGAACTGAAGCAAGCGTGTTAGTGGTACTTGCTGCTGAAGCTGCTCTCATTCTGGGGGTTGGTGGCTTGAGGACACCTTGATCTGGAGGCAGAGTGCAAATTCCTTCACGATTTCCCTGTGAGGCAGAGATTTGCTGCCAAGGGCGATGGCAGCCCAGGGTGGTAGTGGCATGGGACCACTCCTCAGCTTCACCTGCTCTGTGGAATTGCATGCAGAAACCGCCATTTACCCCCTGTCATTTATGTATTTAGGCCCATTTCCAGAAGTAATCTAAGATCAGATGTGAATATTTTGGCAGCCAGCTTGAAATATCTGGGACTTAATTTTCAGAGGTGTCAATCTCCCTAGCCTGCACTGAGGTCCACGGGATACATGAGACCACGATGTCTCTTCAAAAGCAGCTCCTAAACCTCTGAATTTGGGCATTAGAAATGGAGAAACATGCAATTCATGCGTCTTTCTGAAATTATTGGAATTCGTTGTTGAATCCAGCTAAAACTGGGCATTTTTAAGAGTGTCTCTGTGAATATTTCCCTGGAAGTATGTCTAAAATTGCTGGGAGATATTTTAACTGTAATCCATGGGGAGCTATTGATGGTAATAAAAAATGCTGTGAGAAGAAAACAGCAGCCAGTGAAACTGCCCTCTTGGAAAGCCCAGGTCTGCTTTGAAGGAAGTGTTGATATTCACCATAAGCCTCAATCATTTCCCAGAGGGCTGTACGGTGCCTTGTAATGACATAATCAAAAAGTAATGGTGCTCTGGACTTCAAGGAAAAAAAAAAATGAAAAGCAGGGCCTGATCAGTCTCCCATTGAAATCAAAGAGGATTTTGCTGTTGACTTCAGTGAGAACAGAGTTCTGGACACAATCTGTGTAGAGTTTATTTGCACATTTGCTTATCCAAATGATCCTAACTTTAACCAATAGCATGTCTAGATGTCTGTCTGGGAGTACGCTTGTACAGATGCATAAGTGTGAGTTTATAATGTGGTTTAATTCAAATTATTCTGGCATTTCAAAAGCATTTCCAGCTACAAAGGACAGCTTTAGCTGATTTCCACTCCAGAACACAGACTTTCATGGGTAAAGTTTGGAACTCACATTTCAGGCTGCAATTCATAAACAGCTTCATGCAAGCTAAGGACACAAGCAGATTTTGCATTTGGGGGATTAATTTTAAAATGATCTTACTATGCACTCAATTAAAATTTTGTAGCCATTATTTCAAAATGTGAAAACTCTACAAATTACAGAACCCATCATCTCTGGTCCTTCGTTTCCTTGAAGGGAAATTTCTTTGATGACCAAAAGAAAATTGCAGTAAATGGCAAGTAAAATTGCCATCACAAGTCTGCTGAAAATGCAGGATGAACTCCTGATTGCTTTAGTCATGTGAACAACCCCTTCAGAACAGCCCAAAGTCAGACAAGGTGGCTTACACCAGGAGTTAATTTAGCCTGCTGGGACTCTTTGCATTACTAAAATGAGCATGATTTTGGCTTGTAAATGGGGGGTAGAATTTTATTTCACTTTCTGAGGGGCATACATCCATTTTAGAGTAAGCCTTTCAGAATAAAAGTTTACTTCACATTATAGGAATTGACATTCCTTTTTTAGATTTCCCTTTTCAAAGCATGCCTCAGCTTTCTAACTTGTAGCAGAGAGCTTTTGTATAAGTCATAAAAGTCTTTAAAATTAAAACGCTAATCGTAAACAAACCCAAATGCATAAAAGATACAGTCTGACTGCATAACAAAAGAGAATTATATAATTCTATTTGAGTGAAATCTTTCATCTTTGATTTACAGGTTTGAGTCTGCGTATAACTGAAAACATATTGTTCCATATCTTTCCTATCATGGCCTTCCCCAAAATCTTGTTTTAATTAAGGTTCCTTTCAGATTTCAGAATAAAAAGCATGACAGTCTTCACTTATGGCTTTAATATACCTTGTGACTTTGGAAAATACATAAAAATGAACATCACTTTCTTTTAAAAGCTGAGCGAGATATCATATACTGCAAGTTGAATACTTCAAGGTATCTCCCGGGTTTCATTAGGTGAGAAAGTTGTAAACAAAACAAAAGTTGCTGTAGCAGAGTTTTGTTCATTTGAAGTAGTCTTACATACATGCCCTATCTCTTTCTCTGACAGTAAGGCAACACGTGTAACAGTTTAAGCGTTCATTATCAGCTAAAGGCACAACTCTATGTTACGTTCTCAAACATGGAACTGAACAGCTAAAGTCACATTGCAGGGAGATCTTGCCGCACTTTGGGGATCTGAAACAAAGCCTAAACCATTTGAAGTTTCTTAAGCAACGTCAGTTCTCTCGGTGCAGGACTACATAAAAGAGCCAGCTCCTATTCACATGACGACCTGTAAAAAACACCCCCAACACAGCCTCCACAGAAACACCCGAGCTTCAGATGAGCTGCAGGCAGTTACTGAAGATCACCGCGCTTAGAGTCGGGACGCAGAAGCATTTCAGAACAAACTGAAAACACATTTGAAAAACCATCAATTTTTCAGAGACTACTTGATCTCTGCTGCACATCTGGTGAGAGCTACTGTCAACTACGGAGGGTACAGCACTTTTTTTAAAGACAGAAAATCGCTCGTTTTAGAGAACCGTGAATGGGCTTTTATGATAGAAAAGATTACATGAAATGTGGAGGGATGGTTGGGAAAAGGGAAAAGAAAATAAAGCACCACCAAGCACAGTACTTCAGGGGATTTATAGTACAGTAAGAAGTGCTTTCCCTTTAGCTAAAATGCCTTATTGTAATTTACACACCTTTCGCTTATTCAGCTAAGAACTCATTAAGGGGGTTAAAAAATGGCATGTAAAATAAATTTCTTTTCATTACACAGAGCAAAGAAAACAAATTCTATTAACATTTTAACACAGTATGAAAAAAACTACCCAGTAAAAAGCATCAGAAAGTGATTCATGGAGTTTACCAAGTATTTGGCTGGCTGTTGCAATTCTCGTATCTATAATCTATCATGTAGAATTTTGTAATACTCTATTTCACAATTTATGTTGGTGGGCGGGTTGAACAGCATATAAAAAGCATGCTCTAGGCTCTTTCTCCCAAGCCTGCTTTTCTGTAACTCTAGAATTGTAGCGGTTACATTTAAGGAATCTTTAGGGCCCTTTCAAGTCCATCCAAAGAACAAGTGAAGTTGCTATTCAGAGTTTTGTGCCCAGTGTTTATGTTCCATCTGATCTGTGCCACCCAAGCAGCAGACAAGACATGTCTGAGGGTGCTTTGGGGGGATACACAATGATGTCACCCACAGGAAATATCAGGGAGGACTTGGCACTTCACAAGGCTGGCTCTTCTTCCATGGGCTCGCCAGCAGCTCTGTAAAAATAAACAGGCAATCAGAATACGGCACAAGAGTACACAATGACATTGTAGATTTTCATGCATAATCAAAGCTGATTTTTCAGCGCTCTCTGATGTTTATTTGTGTTATTCAGTTATCCATAAATAGAGTTTCTTTCCTAGGAAGTATAAACAAATGTCAAGTGGAAAAACATTTTAGATCCAAGCAATCACTGCAAATGTTCCTGTTTATATTAAAATATGTCAGAATATTTTATAACTTTTTGTCCAGAAATGTACATGCTTTGTGTCAACAGAGTCAAATAATTTAATGAAAGAAATAGCTGTGATACTTTTATTTTACAAGCTTTTGCAACTAAAAATACATGCATTTATTTTTTTCAAGTGGGCCCGTACCATTAAAGTGAAATAGCTCACTAGTCAAGTAGTTAGCAGTGTTTCTTCTGGGGTTCTTCTTCTGTCCTCTGATTTTTGATTCTGTGCTTTCACAAATGCATTGCCTGCCTGCCTGCCTGCCTGCAACTTCTGAGACCAGATTCTGAACTCAACCAGCAGATCACCATCATATAGAAGGTATCTATTAATAATATCCAATCAGATTATACATATATCTTTTATTTGAAAGCCTCTGGGAAATATTCAGCTTAGGCAAGAAGACCTCTTTAATACTTCCAGTAAGAAAACAGTGGGGACATACGTTGAGCTGGCGGAAAGTGTCATGATTTCTTGTATCTGACATGCTACCACACCTGAGGATTATGCTGGCAATTATAAAATGGGAAGCTTCTGGGATCACAGTGACACTTCACTGTTGAAGGGATAAGATTTTGGTCACAAACCTTTTTTCACCTCAGTCTGGCAGAATACCATATCACAAATGAGCTTAAGATGTCCTTAAAAATAGTCACTTCAAGCAATTTTGAAATGAGGGGAGAGTAAAAAGTAGATGCAAATTAATAAATGAGACATTTACCAGTTAAATCTTGTAAGCCAGTGTAATAACTGGCTTCAGTAAAACACCCCTCAGAAAGTACAAACTCATGAGAACCCATGGAAAATAAAAGTAATTAATGAGGTCTTGCATGGTCTCTGGTAGTTTATTCAGCAAGGAAGCCAGAGAATTTTAAATGAATCTGGAGTTTATTAAAGTCTTTCCCAATGAAGGTTTCAGCAGTGTAACTTTAAATGATTTTATACAGGTTATTCCTTTGCCATTTGAAAGGATCACAGCTAGTACGTTGAAAAATGTCAGATGAATGATATACGAAAAAGAAGATGTTATTCAGACTAATCGCTTTCCAAAGGGTTATTGACCCTAAAAGATTATTAATCTATAAATCTCAAATCTTTTGTTCCTCACCACACGGTGGAGAATGTTTCCTATGTACAGTAACCACTGCAGCTCCCTCATTCCTGAGAGGTGAGGTGAAGCCCTCTTGCATTCCCTCTTTTTCCCCCTCTTGCATTGTTCTGGCTTGCACCAGAGACCACACAGTGACAGCCAGGGTGGGATGGAGCCCAACCTGCTGCTGAGGCCCTCAGGTGTGATAAAGGATCACAGACTGGGTGGGGAATTAGTACTGGTGGAGTATGTTGCTGTTGTGCTGACCACACGCTTCCACTTTCTCCAGCCACTTTTGGAAGACCTGCATGTCCTCTGGCATAATGTGAAAGCGCAATAAGGCCTCATTAAACACTCAGGACCTTATGGGACTTTCTGGAAAGAGGATAATTTGGAAGCAGGTAACAGTTCAGTTTTTAGATTCTGCTGTGAGTAAGGGAGTGAGAAGAAATATTTGTCAGTAGATTTCAACTGGAAGTTGGCAGAATGGGAAGGAGTGGAGCTCTGAAAAACCTCTGGAAGTGAAGGTAGGGGTCTGGGTTATTTATAAGGATCTAGGGAAGCAGTATGTACAACTGTCTGTCCACATGTATTTGGCTTCTAGGGCTGATATTCTCATGACCGTAACACAACTAAGAGATGATCTTATGCAGGGTTTTAGTCCTGGGCAATTTTTCACTGACAAGGATGTATCTGAGTGCCAGGACTGACCTTGAATGCTATATTCTAATATATTCCAACAATATGCCAATATTCTGCATCAGCCAGAGCCTAAGCACCAATACAAATTTTTGTATGCAATTGCCAGATGCAAGGTCCTTTTCAGAAAAGAAGAGGAGGTTAGGGTGTTCTGGTGAATCCAGCTGTTGTCTCTCAGCATGGGTGCTCTCACAGCCTTCTCCAGTCTCCTTTTGAAGATTTATGTGTATGCTTTAACTTCATTTTATTAGTGTCAGAGTATTCACTGGATCTAGCCAACGGCTTATCATTTAAAACACACATTTTTATGGGATAGTGGCTTAGGCCAGAGTTTTGTGTGAGAGTTAGTAAAGTTTTAGGGCCCTTAGTACGGAGAGAAAAACTGTAGTCCCATAACACCGAGCAGTGAATCAATATACATCCATTCTGCCGAAATCAAAAGTTCTCTCAAAAAGTCAAAAAGGGCAGAGTCTGACAGGCCAAATTTATGTTACCTCAGTTATGTCATTGCTAGTTACATCAGTTCAGTCAGTCTTCCTGTAGCTGACAAGAAGCTGGCATAAAAACACAAAACAGGCAAAAATCCCACCCTGTACTGTATGCTCTGACTGGCTCCTCAGAGGTGCAGCTGTGAGCTTGGGTTTGAACTGGACTGATTCCGTGCATTCAGCAGATTCAGAAAGATACCAGCTGGGGCTGTAATGATTGTAGAACCGCAACTGTGATTTTTCATCAAGGCTTCTCTGTGGCGCAGTTAAACTGCAAGTTCCTAGGAGCAGAGCACTCTTGCATTCACTCTGTTTATTTTGGTGTGCCAGTAAGAGTGCTCACCTATAGCTCTCTATATGTGCAACACACACTATAGCAGAATGAAGTAGTCTCTTTGCAGTTAACACTAAACAAAATATTTCAGTTTAAACCTTGCAACAAAACAAACAGATGAGGCAAAAATCCTATCATATGGATAAAATCTGGCAAAACGTGTGACATCTTAAGTATTGTTCTGTAGCAGTTAAGAATAAACGGCAACCATATTATTTATGAGAATATTATTTAAAATAGTTCATATCTACACTTTAAAAAAAAGTTAATATTTAAGAATATAAACCCTGTACACCATCCAAAAAAGTAAAAGTTTCTCTTACCTTATTTTTAAAATTAGGATTACAGAGATTCCTCATAGCTACACCATCACACATATAAAAATAAAAATTCAAGGTATGTTTCCAAGTCACAGAAACTGCTGAACAAAAGATAGGTTTTTCTGGCGTGGCATGGCTGTTTTTTGCCATAATCTGTTCCTAATTTAACTCAGCTGTCTCAAGGAAGATCATTGTAATTGAAAAGTGATCCTCTGGTAGCAGAGAGCTGGGGAAAAAGAGGTACATTTCTATACCATGGAGATGATTCGCGGAGTGTCTGAAGACATCATATAAGAGATCCTGAGTAAGTGTATATCCTAGTAAAAACGGACTTTGTATGGATCAAAGAAAAAGGAACTAAAAGTAAAAACCATCAGAGTTTAAGAGCAGAATAAAATATCTACACGTATACTCTCAAAAGAGGAAATAATGTCAAAATAAGGAAAATTAAACAGACTATAAACTCTGGCAAGTTAAATCTAAACTCTCAATGAGGCAGGCTAAAGCAGAGTCTGAAGAGCAACATGTTAAAGGAATAAAAACTACTAACAAAAAGATCTTTCAAAATACATCAGAAGAAATGATCAAAGCATGAAAGGAGCATCAAGGAAGGTAGATCGCAAAAGCAAAATGAACTATTTATATCTGTACTCACTAGAGAAGTGTCAGGGAGATTTTATTATTTGCAGATGAACTATCTTAAACTGAATCAGCACTAGAACAAACTGATATGTTAAACATTGCCAAATTGCAAAGAGCAGATGATATTTGTCCACTGAGTTCCAGGGGAACACAATTATGATGTTGCTAAAGAAATAATTATTGAGGGTAGTCTACTGTTTAAGTCAGCATCCACCTAAGAGGTAGAGAAGGTAAGAAATGCAATTGCCCTTTTGGAAACTACAGGAGGTACAGTAAGCCTGTATGGGGAAACTCAAAGCAGCTATAATCAGTGATTGAATTAGTAGGCATTTAGGTAATAGGAATTTGGGTAAGAGTTATGTCTTAACACTTGCAGAGAAAGCAAACCTTACAAATTTATTAGAAGTTTCTGAAGGAAAGGAACGAAGAGGGATAAAGTGATATGTCTGTGCAAAGAAAGTCTTCCAACAATTTTATCCAAATACTCTGAGGAACCTAAGTTATGAGAGAAGGTCCTCTCATAGATTAACAGTCCATCAAAAGTAGGAAACGAATAATAATATTGGTGAATTTTCACCATGGAGGGATTCTCCAGAGCAGCTCAAAAAGACTTGGCAGGCTACCAGTAGATTTAGGTGAGGATGTTTGTTGATGACACCAAATTACCAATACTAGTCAGTTCTAAATCCCATAACACCATTTCTAATTGGAAAAGAAAGTTAACAAACACAAACTAACACACAATAAACAACATAGGGGAGAGGACAGGTTTAACTGTTTATAGACAGTGATGGATATGACTGGGAGCTTGGAGTTAATGGTAGAAGAGCAGAAAGCACCAGAAACAAGAAAAAATCCCCAACATTAAGCTGTTATGTAAATTCACAATGTGCCCAGCACCTGGAGTCCTGTATGCAGTTCTTACTCCATCTCAAAGAAAAGTACAGAAGGCACAGAGAGGGGCAGGAATCATCAGAGGTTAGAAAACATTTTCATCCTAGGCGGTATACAGAGTCTTGAGACAGCTGAAGCCTTTAAAATCAGAAATGGGATGGAGACTAGGAGTAAGAAAAGAGCTGCTTTTATTTCTCACAATGCAAGAACTAAGGATTCCCCAGTGAATTTATTGATTAATAAGTTCAGAGCAAAGAAAAAGAAGTGCGATGCCTGATGAGGCTCTGGGATTCATTATCTGAGTGCCTAAGGTGTAAGTCCGTTCGAAAAAAGCTTTGAAAAGTTTTTGTCTGGGTAGGTATGCTGGAATCTTTTACACAGGACGGATCAGATACAGCTGTTGAGATCTACCAATTCACCAGGGCTCTCAAACTCCTCTGCTCCTGATTCTCTTCCTTCTCCACCCACCACCGGCAGACGAGAGGAAGGTGGGCAAGATAAGGCTGCAGACTGACCTGGGGAAGATGTTCTTCAGCTCCTGAGCCTGCCCGTTATTGCACATCCTGTGGGGTATGGCCAGGTAGGTGCAGGTCACTCAGCTCAGCGGAGGTGGGTACACAAATAGTGAAATGTTAAGTGAAGCTTTATGAGATGACACCCAAACACAGCAAGTGACCCTAGATGGTAGCTAGTTGTACCCATGGTCCAACCAGTTGCTGTGGTATATAATACAGTGTATGTAATGTAATGCAAAGTCACTGAAACTGCAACTGGTAGCTCTGTAACACGAAGAGTAATATCTGAAAATTACTCTTTGTTTTCGTTTCCATTTGAGTAAAATCTATGCCTAGCTGAAAGAGGGCCATAAAGTCAAATTCTGATAAATGTCATTCTCAAGCTTTACTGTTTGCTGTAAAAATAGTAAGTACAGGAGATGTCCCTCCACGCCCTTTTATTTTTCCATTTTAAGAAGAAACATACAGAAGCTCCACTGTATCAGGGATAACACTGTACTGAATATTTTTGTAGCAAGATTTCTAGAGCAGATGTCTAGCTAAAGCAAAATTCTAATCAGCTAAATCTGTATCTTAGATAGGGAATAAGCAGTTATCAAAACACATAAGTTATGGGAGTTAGAAATATTTTATAGGGCATGACTGTTCCTTTAATTGCATCTCTATTTAAATCTGTGTTAGCATCATGCATGTTTTCTTTCCTATCCACAGACTCTTTTTTCTATATCTGTTCTCTTCTGAAGTCTATAATCAAGTTTCAATTCGATCTTAAAATGCAGAGCTGTGCTTTGGTAAAGTAAAACAACAAAAGCATAGCAGCTTTTCACAGTTTTCTTCATTTAGCCTGCCAGAGAAAATCAAATAAAAAAATAATCGGCACTGTCACTTGAAGAAAAGAAAGAAAGAGAGAAGAAAGAAAAATACTTAAGATGGGCTTTAGCCAGGAGCATTTTATCCTTTATTCATCAGTGGCAAATGAGTCAGATATGAGTTGGCCAGGAAAAGAGCTGCTTTACCCAAAATCCGAGTTTAAAGTGAGTCATCTCACTCCAAACACCAATATATCCTCCAACAGAACTGGCAAGAGTTTCCCGCAGAGAAATTCTTGCTGCCGCTCTCTTCATCTGCAGGCCTGACCATCCAAAGCTGAAGTCAACAGGATCTCTACCATCAGTTCATCGAAACAGGGTTAGAGATGCAGCCCAGAATTATCAGCCTGGTTGACCATGGTGGAAAATAAGGGAAAGTAAATCAGCTCCTGGTATAATGAAGGAACCCTTCAGGCTGCCCTGTCAGCCATGGTGTTTTCTGCTCTGATCCTGCCCTACCCGTCACAACCAAGTTTCCCAAACAAACACTCAATGAAAAGGCTTGCAACAGGTCTTCAGAAGGTGGCCCCCATCTACAATGGGAGGAGGAGGGGTACCTCTACAGTGGCCTTTTCTAGAGGGCTTGAGAGCGCAGATGAGTTCTCCTGTCCCTACAGCCCTGTTGTTTGCCATAGAAAGGGTGTGGAGAAGGTTCATTGCATACTTGGTCCTTGATTACAACAAACATAACAGATGTGAAAAAACAAAGTTGGACTTATCACTACATTACTGCAGTTTGTGTTGGTGTGTGCCTATGAAATGTACAGCATGTTTTCAGGAAATGAATGAAATAATACTGGCACGAAACAGAGTGTGCAATGTTGAATCAGTCCCCGGATTTATGATCCTGTGCTGGACTTTCATTCGTGTTCAAAGTGAAGCCGGGTCCTCTCAGGTCTCCCCGCAGCTCAGAGGCCCCTCGAAACCAGACCTTCAGGGTGACCATTTCTTTTTCCATATTTCTCCTTACATTCAGCAGGAACAAACCAAAGAGAATGATGTCCCAAAGCCTCAGAAAACCTAACTATCAATTATGGCCCAATGGGACAGCACTTCTGTTCTCTTGTTGCTTTCTGATGGCAATCTGGCTTCAGGTGACTTCTTTGTGGGTTACGAATGTGGAAACAGATTTAGGAATCCGTGCTGGCATAGGTGTGGTTTTTTTGCGCTGCTGAAAAATCTCTGCAGCACCATAGCAGATATTCAAACAAAGCAATTTTTCCACAGAACAATTCATCATGATGGATTCATCCCTAAAAGAGTTCAGAACTGATGAAGTGTAATGAATCTGGCAGCCACGTGAATTCCACTTGTGTACATTTTAGCACATCCATTTTTTTTCATTTCTTTCAGCTCCACCCTCAAATTCTCTTTTCAGAATGGGTGGAAACTGTCACAGGTTATCAGCAGGTAGGTAATAAATATAGTAATTAAGTGCAGCGTTAGCCAAAGGGCTATTTTGTTAAAACCATGTAAGATCAGCAGTTGCTCTCAATGGCTGTAGTTTTAAGTGAGTGGAGGTGCATAAGAAGTACAATTCTTGGTTATTCTGAGCAATGTAAAAATACACAAAATTAACCACACCTTTTTAAAGACAATTAAAAGCTTTGCTTTGTTTGACTGCATTAGTTCCAATACTTCAACTAAAATTCTGTAAAATTCAGACCTATGTACATGTGAGCAGGCACCCTTCTGTCCTTGGCTAGCAGAAGTGTCTCGTAACTGTCACAAGTTTATATGACAAACCTTCCATTATTTCTTAGCTGAGCACTGATTAGCACTCTCACAAATCCAAAATATGTCTGCCGTTCATCATGGATTCCTCCCTAAGTTTTTATGGATTTATTTGCAATAATACTAGCACAACAATAACCATAACGTATTAAAATATAATTACAATCGGAAAGGTAATTACGCAAACGGTGTGAACTTTACTAGCTAGTTCTGCTCCCTGTGAGTCCCTTTGAGCCATGCCTGTTAACTCATCGACAGACGAGCCCACCCACTGTTGTGAGAGACTTTCCCTCCCAAACGGATTCACAGCTTTTACCACTGCGCTATGCCCCCGGCTGCCTATCAGTTCAGTTCTGATTAACAGAGCCGAGGTGGGAGGCAAAAACTGAATCAGACAAGTAGCTGTCACAATGTAGGAGCCATGGATCTTTCTGGCTGCACTCCCACCACTGTTCTGCCTACCCACAGCTCCCTCCTTTCTCTTCTGTCGTTACACAGCTCTGCTCCACAGCCCGCAGGGAGCTGATGAGGCTCCTTATAAGGCTTTTTTCTTCTTTCCTGCTCCCTCTCCTGTTTTCTCTGTGTGATGGAAACCGAATGGTTCCACTGCATATTGGGTCTTCCTCTGTTGGAGAAGACCAGGAAAGTTTGTCCTTAAAATGAATAAATGAGAAACTCGAAGAACATCTGCAGTGGCTTTTCTGAGTCCTAACGACTCATTGAAGAAATATTATTTTGTAGATGACACAGTATTCAGTGGCTATGAGTTTATTTCATCGCTTATTGGCAAAACAACCGACAGCAGTTACTGTATCATTTTCTCAATTTGTGAAATTGTAAGCAGTCTTCATTAATGTAAAAAAGCATCTGGCAATCTGGAAAAAAACAGCATTCTCATTCTTTGCTGGTGTACCTTCAACTTGGTACACAGAAAATGTTGGCCCGGATCCTGGTCAGGATTGCTTTAAGTTTTATACTGGCAATGTTCCATTGCTTCCAGGGAAGTAACTTTTAATACCTGGCTAATATCATTAAATAATGATTTAAGTCCATATTTATGAAATTTATCTGACCGCATGTTAAATGCCTTCCTAGAAAATTAAAACTAAAACAGGTTTGAATATCTTCCAATGAGAAGAATATGGTTGATTACACTTGATCATGTCTATTTTTCCTAATATGGATATTGCACTTTTTATGTAGTACAGGGCATCAGATGTGGGGAGAAAACAAGTTTCTTGTACTAATCATGAACTTTAGCAAAGAATTACATATACCAAAAAAATACCTGCTGGCTTAGAATTACTCTGCTTCCAGCAGCCAAGTGAGAGAACTCTAATCCCGGGATGAAAAATTGCAGGTACTTCAATTAGCCGTTAATTATGAAACCACCCTTAATCTAGCTGTCGTCTTCATCTCGCTTGACTGGAGTGAAAGCCTTGTTCTCTGCGATAATCACACACGCTTACCTGCTGCCTTCCTGAGGGATACACTGCTCGACATCCACTGAAAGAGAGGCCATAGCAGATACTGTTTCTGTCTCCTCCCTCTCTCGTTTCTGAGACTCCGCCAGAGCACAATCCACTGGCACAGAGTATGGCTCCACTGACTTCCAGTACTTGCCTAAGGAAAACACACATAATAATTTATGGGAATTTTAGCTAGCATGGTGGTACAGGCATAGTAATCACTTAGTTCAACACTGGGTGATTATAATTTAAAATCACTGTGGTGTAAGCAGTACAGCTGAAATTTCAGACTGCAGTGAAGAGGTATATTTCCGAACCTAAGAATGCCAAGTTGGAAAGTGCTTTCATTCCAAGGGCTGTGTCACACCCTTCCCCAGAAGGTAATAAACTGGAGGAGTAACACATAGGCTAATGAGCTCATACTGTCAGACAGGCTATTTGCTTTATCTATGCAAGGTGAAGGGAGTTCGGGGCAGGGTTAATACCTAGAAGCTCTAATATGGCAGACAGTTGATGCATATACGGCAAATAGGACTAGAAAAATGAACATTGTTGTACAAAGTGCTCACACAGCACTGTCTTGAAAGGGAAAAAAGTCAGAAATGCCAGCTCGGACTGAAGTGATGTTGCCAGAACAATCAGGTTTGTTAGTCCTGGATGTTCTTTCTCCTCCAACCTCAGGGCGTATACTAGAACAATAATTTATTTAAAACTTTCATATATGAAGTGGCTGTTGCTGGAAAGCCGCCAGATATCATAAGGAATAGAGCTTTCTGGTTTGCTGTGTAAAAACACAGCAGTGGATTAAAAGCATGAGTAGTCTCAGCTTTCTGCCTGCAACAGAAGAGACAGTAGTTTTTCAAGCAACGCAGCCTATAATGGCAGGTGACTCACCATGAACATATAAAATGGTCTGCTACTGCAGTGCTATTAAGAAAAAGAGGTTGATTAGTGGTAACCAGCTGAACAAGTAAGGATTTACATATGTATTTCTTACTGTCGAGCACTCACTAATTGCCAGGTGGATGGCACCTGGAAGTTAGAAGCTTTGGGAAGGCTACAAGCTCTGGACCAGGGCTTATTCAGTCTTTCGCAAGAAGCTTCCAGCAGCTGCTGCAGAGGTTGGTTCAGGGTACTTATCTGGGAATTAGACGGAGGGTTTCAACAGCTGTGAAAGAGAGGGGATCAAGTAAGGGACTTTTCTGAGGGCTAAAAGGAGGACTTTGGCAGCTGGGCAGTGGGGTTGAGTCGAGGTGCTTATCCAGAGGGTAGCTGGAGGCTTTGACAGCTGGGAGGCCAGGCCAGCGGTGGGGCTGCCTGTGCTGCACAAAGACTGCAGAAAACCCCCTCTTTGGTAACACAGCTCCCAATGCAGTTTCAGGCTTTTCGAAAGATGGACTTTTTCCTCCAGTGAGAAAGCACCTGTCAATAAAGCCTGAAAATGTCTTTATTCAAAAACATCATTGCAAAATGAAAGCCCAAGTCAATCTGCAAGAACAACCAGCGAGCATGGCGAACGTGTTTCTTTGAACACTAACAGTGTGTACATTTGAGTAGTTAGCAGAATCTTTAAATAACAGGGAACTTCTGGGGATAAAATATAAAGTGTATTAAGTATCCTACAAAGTTGAGATTAAGTGTTAGGAGGTTGGCTTTGCTCCAAAGGCATGAAAGACGCAGCTAAAAAGTTATGTACATAACAGTAGGCGCTATGATTGGAGCCTGGCAAATTTTACAAAAACAAGACAAAAATATTCTCTATTATTACTGTGCTCAGAGACCATATTCTCTATTCATTAAAAAATACACTAAAAACAAACTAAAAAATTATATGAGCATTCCACAATGTTCTCACAGATCACATGTGCAAAAGTCGGTCTTTGCAATATACACCCAATTCAAACCCTATAATTTATGAGCTAAATGCTCGCAGAGTGGGTGGGGTTTTTGTTGCAGAAACAGATGTGTAAGAAAATCAAATCTGTTGGCATGGGAGTAATACCCCCTCTTGCCTATAAAAGAAATGAACCCATGTTCACTGCTGGAGTTTTCAAGGGCTCTTATTCATAAAATAAAATATTAGCACCCAGCTACCACTGTGTTGCTCTCCTGCAGCAACAATAAAACAGCATCATTGAGGATTGCTACATCGCATTCATTCATTCACACACACAGGCTCGCACACCAGCTGCCCCCTGAATCCTGACTTTCTTGTAACACTAAAACTCAGGGCCAGTTCAAGCTTATTAGTGAGCTCCCTGTGCCCATTTAACTGCCCTTCACTCCCAAATGGTCAGTGATTTTCCTTGTTTCCCTGCATTGAGAATTGTGTTATTAGAGGGGCTTCAGTGATGAAGAGGGAGAGCAGAGTCAGGCCAGAAAGCAGGTGGCGGCACCTACGCTGCAGTGGAGGTTCTTGAAGGGGACTACATGGCAGGTGTTTGAGGTTTATGGGAGGAAATTTTAAAGCAGTCACAATTAGGAATAGCATCCAGGTAGCAGTAGGTACCTGATGCAAAGAGAGCTTCTGATGTTTGTGAAAAGCAATGCTAGTTTTCTCTTTAAAATCAGAAAGCTGTACCTTACAAACACCTGTGGTAAGCACGACAGCTTTGCAAGTTTCTTTTTATAAAGAACATTTGTATGTTGTGCACAAAACATACAGGCCTTGCATGTGTGCTCAACCTGAAGATTTACAGGCAAAGTCTTGTGGAATGGAGGGGCAATCACAGCAAGCAACTGCAAAGAATCTTTGCTAGAAACCCCAGATATGCTGTGGATTGACAATCAAATGAGCTCAAAATGCATCTCACCTAAACTGCTCACACCTCTGAAAATGCCCTATCTACTGTGATATGCTGGAATGTGAAATTCTACCGGTCCTGTTACGTTCATTGAGAAGAACTTGGTGGAGCTCAGGGGAAAGAATGAAGCATACTGCTAGCTTCATTCATACAAAACTTGAAGAGCAATCACGACTTGCAAGAACAAACAATGAAAACAAATCAATCTTCTAGGTATGCTTTGCTTTTCAGCATGAAAATGTGCCTAGTCTCCCTCAAAGATTTGCGGGAGCAGTGATTATTATCAGGAAATAATAAAAGCGAATGTTTTTGTCACTGTTACAAGCATTTGTAATTGCCTTTCACAGATAGATTTGGACATGCTGTACCATGGTTTGCTTGAAAAAAACCAGTTTGGGGGTGGTATTCAAGCTAGTGAACAGGACTGTTTAGAAATAGCATATTACATGGGTGTGGGAACTACTACTTCCAAAAGTATTACATTACCAAAGGAGATGTGGATCACTGTCACAAAATTTATACAAATTCCATTCTACTTAGAAAAAAGTTGTTTCCTCTCATTGTCTAACTAAATATTCTATCGTCAATCTTTTTCCAGCAAACAGAGAGGAGGGACTTTTTTGTCTAAAATATTGCTAACATTCATTCTCAAAGTTGAATCACAGATACGCTGACTCAATATATATGTAAGCAATCATCTAAACAAATCAGACTTTCTCAGTATTTCTCAAGGCGTTACCCCACAGCCTAATGCTTTTCAGCCTGCATAACTCCCTATTATATTCAACATGTACTTGCTTCTCTTAATTACCTCTAAATATGCATTCTCCATAAAGCTGCACTAAACTTCCTCAATGCTCCTTTCCATCCTCCAAGCATGTTCCTTTCTAATACTTGGTGTCTTTCTAGACAAATTGAGATATGGATAACCCTTTAGGTAATAGCTTCAAGAAAAGACAGAATACTGTGTAGAAATAACTCCAAACCCCAAGTAGCCCAAGTTTGGTTTCAGAAGAGCCCACTGGACTGTCGTGACTGTACCAGCCCAGCTCAGACGTAAGCTTGTTCTGAAGTAGCAAAGTTAAGCCACTCTGTAGAGCTCTGATCTATGTTTTTAGATGCACGCTACATATTTGTTTCTAAAATCATTCCTTCTTTCTGAACTGCCATCATTCATGTGTATTTCTGTTAAGACACTATGCCTTTCTGGAGCCAGATTTTTTTTTTTCTTAATTCACCCTTTTTCTTTTCAGATCCATTTTTAAATATGTGTCTTATTTCAAACAGAATTGCATATTCTTTCTTCATATCTGTGGCCTGTGTGCAGCTTTCTGTGCTTATTATCATTTGCAAATCTGCTCTATCTTGCATAGTAGATGAATTTTCCTAACTTGCTGATTCCTTCCAGATCATTAACATGGAATTTTAAGGAAGATACTAACTCACAATCTGCCCTAGGACATACCACCCAGTAAAAATGACTTACTGGAATTTATCGTGTACAGCTGATATACTTAGAGCATTTCCATATCTGGGTGACTACCAGATATGAGGGATGAATTATATATACCTATGATGAGTTTTAATTGTCACTTTACAACTAAAATCAGATTGATAATTACTGCATGATCAATGGATAATGCATGGTGTCCCTTTTAAAAACTGCATTTATTTTATACAGCTTAATCCCAATTATTTGTGATTCATCTAACATGAAGAAAAACATTTGTTCTCCATTTGTTTTTGTTAAGGAGCCAGCAAACAGTAGAAGTCAGGAAGCTCCCACTGCCTCAGTAAATGGCAGAAAGCAGAAGATTAGAGAATTTAAGGGAAAACTGCTCAGTTGGATTAAGGCAACTGATGGCAAAGAGAAAATTTTTGAATGAGACCAGAGTAAATGCCATAAGGCATCTGGGCTAGTAAAGGGTTGGGGTCAGGGCACAGAAGTGAAGCAATCAAGCATTCTCTGCAAGAGAAACAGAATAAAATGGTGTATTTGTTAGCATTCTTCCATGGATCAGTGCCCATTTTGAGCCTTGGAACTTTATCTCAATCTTCTATACATCTCAAAGCAAGTAACTTGTAAAGGGCTGCACAAACAGAATCTGAATAAACTATTTGTTAGGGCTCTAATTTACCTGTCTGTTTCTGCCCCTCACTGACAAACACCTATTTGATCCAAGCTGCTCTGGAATAGAAAGATTTGGGAAATTTCAGGAATCAGAAAGTTCTAAATAATTTCAGTGGGTTAGTTTTTTGGGGCTACATACACAGCAGAAACAAACAGATGTCGAAGCAACAAAAATAAAAGCATATATATATATAAACACACACACTA
>Ga0181612_160411_pt1 | contig 20837 bp, 6 predicted proteins | sample HoacroProtozoa21_FD_119630 | JGI IMG/M metagenome (GOLD analysis project Ga0181612, IMG submission 119630) | Hoatzin crop microbial communities from Cojedes, Venezuel. Combined Assembly of Gp0051906, Gp0051904, Gp0051908
CCCGCCATGGACAGGTACCAAGATCCCTAATCTATACATTAACTCTCCTGAACAATGTATTTTAACATGATAGTTTTAAATGCCTTGGCATACATTTCTAAAAACTGATATGTTGATGACCTCGGCATTTAGTTCCCTACATTCCGACAAATAGCATAGGCTGTCACAGCTCTAGGAATATCTTTACGGTCTCTCTAGAGAAACACCTGTACATTAAGGACATCAGAAAAAAGCCACTGCAATTCTGTGGGCACTTAACTGCCGTGTTCCTATGAAGAATTTTGCTTCAACTGTCCTGTGCTGCCCTATTTGAGATACTCTTCTGCTTGCCAGCTAAGTGCCTCAACAGCTCTGCAAATGCCATGTTATCCAAAATATCTATTGCCATTTGAGTGTGTGACACTTGAACAAACAACTCTTCTTTTTTTTTTCCCACCTTTGCACAAAGTATTCAGCCTTTCCCATACAGACTGTGCATAATGTTACACTGTCAGTTATTCTTCTTTCCAGGTATTTTTCTAACTTCTTTTTTTTGTTTAGCCTTTAATAGTTCATTTTCCTTTTGAGCAAGACCAAATGTAGATGCATTTTTTTCCATAACATATTGAAATTTAAGTACATGTTGAACTTCATGATATTGCCATGGTCAGCCGAAGACAACACTGAATTTGCTCTGTTTAGTGACTTGCAAGTCCCAGAAACATCATCTTTTCAGCTTGGTTTTTAAGGGATAGGGTGCTCGTGCCCCCCCCTCCCCCCCCCCCCCCCCCCCAAAAAAAAAAAAGGAGAGCAGACAGGGGTGTCTGCAGCACACAGTGGAGCACACAGCACAATCCAGGAGGCAAGCAGGAGCCTGGTAGCAGGTTTGCAGGGTGAAAAGCAGTGCCAGGCAAAGTCCCTCACATGGCCCCAGAAGCAATATGTTTGCAGAGGAAAGACAATATAACTGAGCTACTAAGCCCCCTCTCATTGCAAGGCTAATTAGCTTAAGTAGTTTGCCAAGTAAATGCAGTATTACTGCTTTTGGAGCTAGCTCAGTTAGATACTATTTTTGGAGGCCTCTCCATGTTAATTAAACATGTTTCACTGCATGTTGTGAACATGCCATTAGTTTCTCTTCTATTTCTAATTAATGAAGAGCCTTGACCATAGCTATGCATCATTATATTAAAATTTCGTCTTTTGTCCTATAAAGGGACAGAAATTAAATAAATAGAGCAATGCACAGGAACTTATCAGTCATTTCTAAGGAAACTGAAAAGCTTCCATTAATATACGGCAGGTAAAAAAACCGATCAAACAACAACCAAAAGTCTCATGCAGTCCTCTCCCCAGCAATCAAAGTAATCTTTCTGTTTCTGTAAGGGAGTCTGAACATAGCTGCTGAACTAGTCCAAATACCTAATGAGAATTCATAGTAGGGTGTTTTAAGGAAGAACTTATTTCAGTTTGTTTCAGGCAATTGGTTTCAGGTGATAGCATAATAACCTGTGCAGAAGCTTCTGTCAGAGGTTTCTCATGGATACAAACACTGTATTGCTGACACTTTTCCAAATAGATTTTGAACACTTCAGCATTGGAACAGAGTTCAGCTACATAATCCACTTTTTGATGATCGTATCTAGTAAGGTGTCCCTGCCTGGATTATACTGACTAACAGGCTAGTGGCCAGGGTCAACACATGGTGCACCTTTTCTATTTTTACCATCAACAGGGATTCATTTGAAGGTCTACTCTGAGGAAGTCCAGCCTAGTCTCTTTGTAGCGATGTGTCCTTATCAGGACATCAGAGAAAATTACAGTGTAGACAACTTTAAAAAAAATGGCACTGAGAAAAATTAAGCTTGAAATTTTAGATTACTTATCGCCTTACCAAAGGGCCAGCATGTTCCAGAGGTGGAGAAACTATCTGAGGGTGACATAAGAGGCAAAGTCTGCTTGGTATGGCTGATCTTGCAGCTGGCTCCTGCTGTTACTCCGGATTTCGGTGGGACATGCTGCATGTCTTAGTCATACAGAAGCATTCCCTACTTCCACTGCTCACCCTAAGGCAAGGATCTTCAATTTAATTTTTAATTTTAAAGACAGGCTGCAGTCTTTAATATTTTCTCCTATGCATAAGTTGCAGATATGTATAGTTCTTAGCAGACAGCAAGCCCTGTGTGCCTCTCACTTTTAACTTGTCCGTATATCATGGTTCTGGCAAGTAATTTTATAAATCCTCCATGTTAAACAGCAGTGGGGGGATCATGCAAAGATTTTCTTTGCCTTAGGTAGACAAGAAACAAACCCAAAACAACAGGCACTTCAGTGAAATGGGTTTGGACATTATTGCCTGAGCTATTCACTTCATCCCGATGCTGAAGGCTGCAAGCTGGCCAAGGCAGCAGGCAACGGCACCGATCTCCCCGCTTCCTCCGCTTCATTACTGCAGAGTCGCAGCAAAGGTAGGTAGGTAGGTAGGGTTGGTCTTACATGACATGATATGAAATAGTGTGGCTGAGACATGGCGTTGTTTTTAGCATGGTATGGACAAATGGACATGTTTGTTTTCTATGCGTTTACTATTGATAGTCCTTTCATATGCATAGTATAACTGGGAGAAAAATATTGGAGTCAGACGAATTCTTTCATTGTCTGTGAGCACTGCGCTGGAGAAGCAATAGACTTGTTACCAGAAACTTTCCTTTGCTGGTAGCCCTTTGCTTGGACAGGCTAATTTATCGAAACAGCATCCATAGCAATTCTTCATATTGTTCTTTCCTATAGACACTTTCAGTGTAGTTTGACTACACATTATTGATCTGAAAAGCCTTTAAATATTTGACCTAGTAAGAAACAACTCAATGCTCTGACTGACATTCTGTCATGAAAATTTGTCTAGGAGGCTTTTGTTAGAAGCACAGACACAAGCCCATCATATATACGGATAATATTTTCAGCACATTGAGTAGCAATGTTGTGCCTAAAAAACTAGAAATTTTTTCCTTACCGTTTTTTTTCCTGGAAAGAATACAAATGTTCACAGAATACGATTAATAAGGAAATGAAAGATCTGAAATTTCTAGCAGTTTTTTTTTAAATTTACATCAGAACACTTTTGTGAAAATATTTTCTGTCAGTCAAAATATTTAGCTTTGTTTCCAATGTGTGACTGATTCGGATAATATATGAGAAATACATTTCTACTTGGGAAGTAATTTGAAAGTTTAAAAAAATTAAATTTTGTATTCTGAAAGCACTAAACCAGGATATTTCAGCCATACTGAAATATTTTGTCTTGAAATTGTTTTTTTTTAAGAAAGAAATCTGCCTTACTGAAAGTGCTTTAAGCTGATTAAATAGCATTTTTGAATAGAAATAAACATACAAGCTTTCTGCTGAAAAATATGTTTTTAATTCTAGTGACTATATTTGCATGCAGCCTTATCCTAGCTGTGATGGATATGGTCAAGTCCTTATGTGATTCATGCAGACTGAGTTTTATATTCACTATCCTTGAATGCCCTCAGACAGTACAGTTTGATACCAGTTCAAGGGAATCGAATTTCAATCACTAGAAGGTTCATAGAAAGTGATCATAGAAGAGGCATAAGCATAACAAACCGTTTCTAAAACTGAAGTGAATATTCATCTCCTTTTTTTGCAGTACTCATTCAGCCCTATAAAATATTCACTGTTCATAAATAAATCAGCGCACCTTACAGCTACAAATACATTAACTAAGTTTAGTTTTCTGTCACGGGCTAATTTTAGAGCTGTGCGAAAATGATTAAAATGTTTTCACAAAAAATTTGGCATGTAGATCTCCATTTTGTTACTGGCAATGCCGCACCTGCAGAACACACTTTTTTCTGCTCACTGTGTTTACAGGCTCACACCATTTTTTTTGTGTTATTAAACGGAAGCAAGCAAGGTAGCTCTTTCACTGCCTTCCTGCTGAGTACTTAAAGGTAGGAAAACAGATTTGGAAGCAAAAGTGTTAGGTTGCTAGGACTCCCCTCCTACTCCCTGCTCAAGTTCCTCCTCCCAAGCCAGACTCGGTGAATGTGACTGCGAAGTCCTGACCCAGGTGTCAACACAAAGTGCTTTTCCACAGATTCTCGTATGGCAGTAACATGGCACTGGCATCAGGATTTTAATCACTAGCGCTCAATAGAAACATTTTGCTGAAGTCAATCCACCCAAATAATAAAAAGAAAATGAAGGAATAAGCACTATGGTGTTCAGTGGTAGGCTAATTTTAGAGCTTTGTGAAAATGAACATGCCAAAGAAAAACAAAAAAACCCCAGAATTTTGGTCACAAGAAAAGTATTCATCTCTATCTGGCATTAGCAGCAGCAGGACTGACGGAAAAAAGAAAACAAGACACTTCCTGGTGCACACATGGCACTACATACGCAGAATGTTATGTTCGACTGCTCTGCCATTGGATTCCCAGGGGGTACTGAAGTATATCTGATCCTTACAAGCTATGGAATCCCAAAGTCCTACGAATCAGTATGATGACTCATTAAATGTGCTACCAAAAATTGTTAAATTCACACAGGAGTCTTCTTTTACAGAACTTCTAACTTGCTCCTCTACCGTCGCACGTCTCGCTGCTCACAGCTGAAGTGTTACACTATCTAACTTGCAGGCTTAGACAGTCAGTCCCGGCACTGAAAATGCCAGAAGGAAAACATATTCTGTACCCCATAAATCATATACACTGGCATTGGCCAAAACGGTCTCTCCTTTTTTGTGAATCCCCAGTCTGAAGTAAATATGGCTGTTTTTTCTATTTATGTATTACTTCTCTTATCATCGGAAAAGATAGAAAGCAATATACAACAAACCTGTAGCTAGCATCCTCAAATTATATGTAAGTTTATGCAGTGAATAGATTAGCGAATAGAAAGTCTACTCTGAAACATATGCAACGAGGTCTCGGCTAAGTCAGTGAAAATAATAATAAAAAACCCCCAGAATATGAAAACACTTGGATACTTCTCTAAGCTGTTCTAAGTAGATCTGGGGAATATTGGGATAAATCTTTCCTAACCACATTAATGGGTTATCTGGCTCTCCTGAGGGTAAAGGAACCTGGCAGATTTTCACCAGCTGAGAGCCTATGCCAAAGTTTTCAGATTTTTTGATTTTTTATTCTGGCATGATCCTGTTTTCCTTTGGTATTTGTCTATTCCTGGCATATGTCCCCCATTCCTTTTAGGAACAATAAATCAAAGAAAATATTTAATTCTTCTGAAGTGCCTACCTCTCAATATATTATTCTTCTATTCTCTTTGAGGTGCTGCCTTCTCCTTCACTGACCTCCCATTCCTGAGACACTTGAAAAATGCCTTAATATGTATCTAAACTTTTCTGTGATCCTCATTTCATTTTTCACCTTTACTTTCCTCATAATTTTTGGTGAAATTCATTCTGTAATACTTCCAGATCTCTCTCATACCTGGGTGTTTTATATCTCACATATGCCTGTGTCTCAACCCTTAATTACTTTTTCACATCTTTATTTACCCACATTGACCCTTTTTACTTTCTAGTGTATATATTGCTGGATGGGACGTGTAACCCTTGGCCATACATTAATTCATCATTTCACATTTTCCATTCCTTCCGTGGCCTTTGTACAAAATTCTATTACTTTATTCCATTGGATTTCACCCAAATCTTACCATATGTTTTCAAATTTCTTAGTCTGAATTTCAGAATCTTATCACCAACCATTTAGCTCTGACTTTATTATTAATTATAAAATCTGCGTTCCAAATGTGTAACCAGTTATACACACTCAGAGTTTTCCTTCCAAAGGTCAATACTGTATGGCAGGCTGGGAGTCCTCTTGATGGAGCTGTACAGCTATTCAGACTCACATATAGCTGGAGAACTGAGGTCCTACTGCATTCTGGTTTCTTGCCAAGTTTTCCCCAGGCATATGCTGGAATTTGATCAACACATAGGACTTATTCATAGGTAAATAGTATGTTTAATTAATTTTGTTTCCTATTCTGTTCAGGAAAATAGTTTTTTTATTAGTTATCTCCTTTTACATTTATGAAATATACGCACTGTCCCCTCGAACACAGCTGAACATTTTATGTCTTTGGATTTCTGTTTAAGTTGTAGAGTCGAACAGTGAGCAGTCATGAGCTGGCTGGCACCATTTCTGTGTTGCTGTTGGATGGATGTGGCCCTTGTGATTGGGCTTCCTAGTATAAGCACCCTGCAGAAGCTAATCTTAAAGGCCTTTTTCCATAAACAGTGGTGCCAGTAAGACTAAATCAGACTAGCAGAGTTCAAGCACAAAGAGGATGCGAACACAGCCAACTGAATTTGGTGTGAAAATGTAAATGAATAATCACTGAAAAATATTTGTAGCAAGAGTTTTCCAGTATTATCGACAGTGATCAAGGAAATGATCATTTATGGCAGCACTTGTGCAAATTGATTTTTCAGATCGACAGAAAATGAATCCTTTTCAATTTCTGGCCAAAGTGAAAAATAAATAAACATTGTTTTCATTTTTTCTATGCATATTCTGCCAGTTAGGGATAAGTTCAAAGTGTATGAAAGACAGGTACTAACATTTCCTGGGGCAGAAAAGTAGTGAGTAGCAGCTATCTGCTGATGGAGTAGTAATGCAGAAAGAGGCCAGCTGGTCTGGGAGCTGGAGCAGCCTTTACCTGGCAGAAAACTTTCTTTGTGGGACAGATTGTGTGTTATTATAGCCACAGCTAAGAAAATCTCTACTGAAAAACAACTAAACAATTCTGAAAATGAGCCTTAAGATGACTCATATAAGGCATTCAGAAAGCAAGGTACATGGATTCAGGACTTATTTTGTACAACTTGTTCAGCCGATGCCTATTCCCCGATGCCTGTTCTCAGAACTCAGTACACTTACCTTTGGTAGCCTCTGTCTTTGTCATCTTTTTCCCACAGTCTTACTTTCTCAACTCTCTCAACCTGTTGCTTCATCTCAGTTTGTAAGGTCTATGGCATGCCGCTGCAATCTCTAATACAACAGGGAGCCCTCTCTAAGTGGGGCTCCACAGCGTACTTTCATGCAGAGAAGCAACACTGGATTAAATTATATGTGTAAAAAAGCTAGCAGAGGGCTGGAATAATTCAGCAGCGGTAGGGCTTATGCAGAGGCAGAGGAAGTTGCAACACCCATGTAAGATGTGACACTTCCAGAGGCTTTGGCAGGACTACTCTCTGCATATCTGCTCCACAGATACACACTCGCAGCACATGCTGCTCTGCATAGCTGTTAGCCACTGTGTTGCTGTAACGGATGAAGACTGTTATTGGGCGGAAAGCATCACTTCACAAGACTTACTCATCAGTTGCAAGGTAACACTGCCTTGTCGTGTGGACTAGCTCTCATCTGCACACCTATGTCAAGTATATTAATGTGCTAAGAAACAGATATGGTCTGAAACATCCACGAGACAGATTCCAAAACAGAGTTTCAAGTAGGATCTTATTTGTGCATTTGAGTGCTTGTTAATCATATTCATTCACATTCCTAGCAGGCATATGGGGAGAGTCTATACAGAAGCCAGCCAAGAGGAAGAAGCAACTAAAATAAACAGATGGGTGGACAGGGAGGAAATAATATTAAGTAGTTAAACACATAATATAGTGTCTGGAGAGAAAAATAAAGGGGCTAAGAAAAAAATATCAGGCAAGAACCCTGCTCTCCTTCCTTACAACACACAGGGAGCAAGTGATAAGGGCTCTTGGGGAAGACTGTAAAGTGTCTGTAAACAAATACAGAGATTGTAAAGATGAATATAAAGGGCCTAGCAGCACATGCAGAGGAGTCAGACTCCTTTTTGTGTTACCCTGGAATAAATAAAAATAACTCTACTGGCTTTCAGTGAGGTTCTTCTAGATTTACACTAACATAATTGAAAGCAGAATCTGGCCCTGAAAGTGGATTCTTGAATTTAACCAAAACATTATGATGAAGTGAAAAATCAGCAGAGGCTAAAATAGTGATGGATATAAACTCCAGCTGGTCAAATAATGAAAGGCAGATTCATGAAGATGTGACTCAAATCTGATTTTTTTGCTACCAGTGGAGTCACACTATTCATTATTCTCGTAGTCTCCTATTTAAAAGTTTAGTCATCCAGTCATGGCGAAGAAACAATACTGTGTGAAAACTGTAAATGTAGTAAACAATTCACCAAATTAACCATCTGAACTACACAGGAAAAAAAGAAGAATTCATTATCCATAATCAGGATTATGCAGGGAAAGAAACTCACAAGGAGACAAAGAAATACTTTGCCTCTTTGATTCCCCTCTTACTACTCAGCCAGCTCTGGTGTGAACTATCAGTAGGTGCAGGACTTCACTAGCAAAAGGAGAGCAAGACAGATCTTTAACTCAGGGGTTTAAATTCTGGTTTATGAAGAACATATAGAAAAAATACCATAATGTAGATATTGGGAACTCTTTAGTGCTACTGAAGTAATTCATAGCGATGGTGGCAACAAAGAAAAGAACAACCTACTTGGCATTGGATTAACTCCATTTCCAGTTCAGCAAAACTCCCTTCCTAGCATATTAGTACAAAGTTAGCAATAATACTTAGAATCATAGCATCATCGGATGTTAAGGATTGGAAGGGACCTTAAAGATCACCTAGTTCCAACCCCCCTGCCATGAGCAGGGACTTCTTCCACTAGACCAGCTTGCTCAGAGCTCCATCCAACCTGGCCTTGAACACTTCCAGGGAGGGGGCATCCACAACTAACAATTTCCTCCTCCCTCCCTGTAACAGAAATAATTAATAGGTACGAGTATTACTGGGTCATACCAGGGGATCCCAGCTAGTGTTACATGATAAAGCATTCAGAGACTGCAGCTACCCTGAAATGCATTTTTAATCATGTTAAGACCACCATTGTATGTCAAGGAAGGAAAAACATTTGCTTTTTTCTGTACTATAGAGAAGAATTACATTTAAAGAAACTATTGTTTGAGTTCAAAACTTCCGGGCAATCTCCAGTCTCTTTCTTTGTCACAGTATCTTATATCACTGAAAGATTCAGCACACGCATTTCCCAGTAACTACAATACATTTGACCGGTCTTTCAAGGGAGAGCTCAATATGACAGTGTGTAACAACGCAGGGCTGTGCACCTGCTGCAGAACTTCTGGCTGGAGAACACCAATTGCAATTGGTTACAAGCAATGCTCATTAGCACTTGCAAAGTTCTGAGTACATTTACAGGGTTCAAAAATTATCTGGATGAATGAAATCCAAATCAACTAACACACATGGCAGTGCAGAGCACAACTAGGTCACGAGATCTCCAGTGTCTGGATTCTCAAGTCATTAGAAGTGCATGTTTTAGAGATTAAGTAGCACTATCTAAGGATTTGGAAGGATTTTAAGTGCTGAAATATTTAACAGGTCAAATATATGTATATATTTCTCTCATTTGTTTTCACTGATGGATTAAACACATGCACAATCTTTCCCTAATGTAGCTTCAGCTACTGTTCAAAATGAGGTAGTCTAACAAATGTATTTAGGACAATGAAAAAAAAAACCCATGTGTGGAAATGGGACCAAAGGCTTTATTCAGATTCCTTTGAAGAAATGCCTCCTGTGGCTTTTAAACAGCAGTGTGCTGGTACGAGTGCTGCATGTTCATAAAGCTATATTAGTATGCCCTTTCTTGCACTGGGGTCCCTCTGGCATTGGATAGGTTAAGCAATTGCTGGTATTAAATTAGCACACTGATTTCCACTGGTAAGAAAGTTCCTTAGTCTTAAATTACAGATAAACTATTCCAATACAGCCAAGGAGAAAATGAATAAATGTACTCTTACAAAAAAAAAAACAACAAAAAAGTAAACACGTCTGAGCAATGGCAAAGATGTGATGTATAGATCAGCTGAATAATGATTAGAATATTTTTAAACCAGATAGATATGCATGTGTTTATTCAATGTAGCTGAGGTGAGCCGTGCTTCAGCAAACAGCATATAGCTAAGGAGAAGGCTGAACATTTTAATGTAGTCACTACTGCACAATAATCAAGGAGAAACATATTTGCTGCAATTGCAGCTCATGCTGGGCAACTTCTCCTACAACCTCATTTTAGAGCTACTTGTATTTTTACCTTACAGGGTTGGTAAAGACAGCTTGGTTGGAGCAAGCAGAATATGCTAGCTTGTCTTTTTTAAAATGCTCTGGTTTTCTCCACTAATCCATCACTAAAAGGCACAAATAAATTTACACTGAATACAGCTTAAAAAGAACTTGGATGCTCACCTCCATTTATGGAAAGTTTTGAAGGTGACAGCAAAGAGGATAAAACACATTTAAAAGTGTCATGCCCTCAACCTGTGAGAGGTTGGAGCCTGTAGGAGTTCAGAATGGTTAACGCCGTACCAAGAGCAGCCAGCACATAAATACAAGAGGCTTTACTACATCTTACCCTTTATAAGAAAAAGGATCACTTTCTGGGGGTAATCCAGAATTTTTTGTGGTGCTACGTGGTACATTTCATTAATGAAAGGCTTGCACCTAGCGCATTTGCCAAGGGACACCAGTCTTCACAGGAGCACAGGTCCTGGCCAAGGTGTTGTGGTCTTGGATCCTCTTCTTGGCTCTGCTGTTTCCTTGATGGGTAGCCTTGGACAAGTCTTGTCAGCTTGGAAAGGTTTAATGTCACAGACCTCATAGGGGATTGATGATTGACTTCCATTACGAGAAGTTTTACAAAGTGGGGTTTATATTAGCTCTCTATAACTAGTCCAGGTCTGAGAACCACACTCCAAGTAGAAGAATTCCAAAGATGATGAACAGAAAATTATTAGGGGTCTTTGAAAGTATGGCCTGAGAAAAAGTTGAAGCACTTGATTGACTCATTTCTGCAGCAGGGAAGTGAGATGAAACATGATAACAGTCTTCAAATAAGTATTAGACAGAAACAATCTCCTGCATGAGTATTGGGCAGAAACAATCCTCTACAGGTACAAACTCATGCAAGAGAAATACAGGTTAGATATCATGAATTATTTTCAAAAAGTAAAAACGGAATAAGCTTCCTAGGCAAGCTCCCTCTATAAATATGTTATGAAAAACAGTAGAGAAAAATCTGCTGCAAATCATGCACGTATAGATGATCATGCTTCAAGACAAGGACATCTCACTGTGCTGCCCTGTTTTTTCTCCCTGAGCAAGCTTTGTGAAATGTCTTGTATATACTGATTGCAATTTCTTAATTGAAAAAGTAACTGTTACCAAATACGGTCCTTTCTGGCTCCCTTCTCTCTAAATTGACTTTTACTGGTGCACCAGAATATAACACACATTAAGACCACGATTTTAGTCCCATGTTGCGTGGTCCATATGAAAGCATCTTTAACGTCAAACTTTCCTCTTCACTGTTCTTTGATTAGCTTGTTCCAATTTCCCTTCAGTTCACATGACACAGTTCTCTCTTTTTCCTACCCAGTGATAGCAGGAATGCAGCTTGGCTGTTGGTTTTGTTAAAAAGTCACCCACGGGATTAACTGAGCTCAAAGAAACTGCTACATAAATTTGAATACTTTGATATGATAAATGCCACAACTAACTTTACAGAGATGGACTATAGGTACCTTACTGCTGAGACACTTCCATGCAAGTTCACCCTCAGCTCAGGAAGTCTAGAGCGGACATGGTTGCATCAAACAAAAGCACAAGTGTTCCTAAAACTTTCTGTAAGGAAGCAGAGCTTTGTTCCACTGGAGATGAGAAGAAGTGGCTAAATGTGACATTTGTGTCAAAACACTTCAAACACGGTCCTGAAGCATTACCACCCTCTCCCCGACGTCGTTTGGGGAAACCATCTCTTCCAGTGCATTGTTCCCACAGCTGGTGGTCATTTTCCTTGTTGCACTCCCAGGAAGCTCACCTCTAGGTGTCTCAGACTGACCATCCTGGAACAGAGCAGGTCCATTGGGCTGGAGGCATCTGCTCTTCAAATATCCCACATAAAATTTCCAATATGCTCAGAAATGGCTTATGTGAGAAATGTGGCACATTCACATGTTCCTCACTTCTCCTTTCCACAAGGCAGTGATAACAACACTTGCCTTCCTCCCAACAGTTTTCTGAAAGAAATCCAATTGACATGTACAGTTCTCACCAATACCTTTCAACAGGAACTTCTCTAAAAGTATCAATACATTATTCTGCACTTAGAGCAAATAAATTAGCTGAACAAATTTGACCACTGAAAATAAAGGATTCTGTGTCTAGCTATATCATGCAACACAGCAAGGATGAAATCTGTCACCACATTCCATCACCCCAGTCAACAATAAAGTGCAAGACAACTTCTACAGAATCAGTGGAGCTGGCATGAACAGCTCTGTGTGGAGATCTCCATATTTCAGAGAACCGGAGTTTTTTATGCATCTGTAAAAATACGCTACATTTCAAGTGGCTACTGATCTATTGCACTGAGTTGTTTTTACCTAAGTGAGATATTTGCAAATGTAGGCTGTTTATTATCTGCTATTGACAGAATTCCCACCTGCAGTCACAGTGGAAACACTTTTTTCCAAGGATCCTAAATGATGTGGATTCTCAGTTGGTCATGCAGGATAGTCTGCTAGAGACCTCCCCTTCTAAGGTATGTGGCACTGAGTAGTCCTTATCAAGCCAATTAAATAAACTATTCATGTTAACATGAGTGCAAGCGATCCTTAAGCCATTAATTTCTCCCTATACTTTTACTGTTTAATTCCTATGCACTACTCTGCACCACTCAGAGATCTTGGGCAGTTTGCCTTGAAACCACCAAGGCTTGTGAACAGTTTTGGACTCCTGATGTGGGGTGGGTGGAGGGCCACCCCCAGCTAAGCCATCCCTTCCCACCTCTTAGCACCCACAGATTTCTCTGAATCTTTTTACACCCTTTCATCCATTTCCTCTGAATGATTACCAGAAAAATCGCTTAATCTCCAGCACAACACTGCAAAGACAGAAGGAAAGTATAAAAACTAAAGCTCCCCTACCCTTTCCAGATGAACACTAATTTATATAAGGTGATTTGTTAGCATAGCTTTGCTAAAATCTTGCCAGACTTGAATAATTTGAAATCTGCCAAGCAGAATTTAGATTGCTGAGCCACAAAAGTCCAATGTCAACTGTGGCTTATTTATCTCCAGGTCTGCAAGCTTCTGCTAAAGAGAAGCTGAAATAAAAGAAATTTATTCTAAGCATAACCAAAATGCCATAAATAACGTATCACTTGATACAAAGGAATATACACTACATACCACAAGACATAAAACATACTAAGTGTTGTATCAGCCTAGCTTTCAGGGGTTTATTTTACTGCACTATGCCTCTATATCTCAGCTCTTACTCTGAAGGCATGTTTGTATCAGTATTATCAGGTTCAACACCAAGCCAAGGACAGGGATTGAGCAAGTTCAGAGTGTTCCGTTCACAGCTGTGCTCCTGCTCGTGGTGGGACCCCCAGCTTCCGAGTTCTGTGGCTGCACAAGATGAATCGTCAGGAGACACCAGCAGCTGACGAGCATGGCCTCTCGCTTCACACCGTCAGAGGCAGAGGAAGCATGTCAGGGGCATCGGCAACTTGTTAGCCATGGGCAGAGTTTATGCATGCTCAGAGACCACGGGGCTAATTCGATTGAGCAAATTATCCACCGCAATTGGTTTGTTCAGCTCTAGCTACTGATGTGAGATGCCAGCACACCTAGCCTAGCTCCAAGGTGAACCAGGGCATTATTTCAAGCAGTGGGAGGACCTCGTGATGGAGATGGAAGCTGCAAGAAGTTCAGAAGGCTGAGTGTGGAGAAAGCCCTGACATCTTCACAATCCACCTGGCACAAAACTTTTCAAAACAACAGTGGAGCTTCGTTCCCCAAAACACTTCCCTCTAAAATACCTTTACAGAAAGGTAAACTTTCGAGCAAGCATGCAGTAGCCTCCAGGAAGCATTGCCAAAGCTAATTATATATACATTTCATTAGTTAATTACAAACTGCAAATGAGCAGGGCAAAGTTTTCCCCTGCTGCAGTGGAGGCAAATGTTATCACAATTCTTACTTTAGTGTCAGTCTTCCAAATCATATGCCTCACCAGAAGTGTGCATGGTGCCATGCAAGAGCTGGATGGTCTCTTTGCCCAGGTACACAAGCAATAGGATGAGAGAAAATGGCCTCAAGCTGCAGCAGAGAACATTTAAATGTGATATTAAGAAAAACATCACCACTCAAAGGTTTACCAAGCACTGGAACAGGCTGCCCAGGGAAGAGGTTGAGACATCATCCCTGGAGGTATTTAAAAGCTGTGTAACGTGGCACTTAGGGACACGGTATAGTGGTGGACTTGGCAGTGTTAGGTCTATGGTTGGTCTCGATAATCTTAAGCGTCTTTTCCAACCAAAATGATTCTATGATTCTATGACAGTTGATGATAAACACTGTTTATGAACACAGAGAAAAAATGGATGGAGAGCCTCTATGCAGACAGGTATCAGTCTACAAGAAGCATTAAGCTGGTGTCTAATCACTCTTCTGATATAGAAATATTTCTCATGTGGAGACATCAATAGTAGTTAGGAAACCAGCACTTCCATCAACACTGGTTAAATCCTTATTGCCCAAATCAGAAGTACGAGAATACAAACAAGAGGCATTTACCCTCTGTTACTGCATGGCTTCTGTCACATCAAGCTGACAGAGGAAATTTTGCCCTCCCAAGGGCCAAAGACCTGCCATGTTTTGTCCTCACCCACATCAGGGCTGGGCATGACCTTGCTGCTTTGCCTCACCTCTGTGCACATGGCAGTGGAGGAGCGCTTCCCACAGCTTCTGGCTAAGGCCAAAAACCAGCTCATGACAGCTGGTGAGACACCAGTTAGGGAAAGGCTTGCCATCTATCCAAACCAATCAAAAAAATTACAATGACAAGGTTAAAAAACTGTGGGCTCCACAAAAAAAACCAGTCTGGTTTAAAATGTGCCAATCTTTGATGATTTAGACTAGTTTTAAGAGTTTTTTTAACACGATAGTTGGCATTCCCTAAAGCGGGGAATACCAAATTCATCCTAGCTGCAAATTGTTCAGCCTGGCTGTCCATAGTTTAATCTTCTGACTGTGACTGATAGCAAGTTTATATCACTTCGTGAGCTGCTTCGGGGCTTTGTTCAATTAATCTGAATTTTTTTATCTTCAGATACTTTTGATTCACACAAGAGGTAGACAGCAGTTCAGGAGTGCACACATTCCCCAGAGCTTCCCACCATCACGGCTGAGCTCCAGCATCTCTCCAGTGCAGGATCATCGGTAAGCCATGCACAACTCAGTACATTTCTTAGAGCAACTCTGCCAAAGGAGTGGGACTGACTTGTGCACATAAGAGAGAGTTTCTTAGCATCAGCTTTTTTCTTTTACTTTTTCATGCATCTTACTTTCAGGTTTAAGCTTTTTTCAACTACATCTTAGACATTTTTAGAACATACTAACTATTAATGTGTTTGGAAGGCATACAGAGATCATGACGCTACCTCTTATTCTTCTTACTTTCCCACACAGCTTGACAGTGCACAGGCCTGTTCTGTATCTAAATTTACAAGCAGTGACAAGTGATAAATATCCTCATTCTAAAAAGCTATTGTGTACCTCAAAGACAATTAAAATTCCTTAGATACCTAGATGCAGTACATAATACATTTAGTCAACATTGGAACATGTCAGAGAAGGAACGTTTTATCCCAGGACACATCCAAGCATCTAAAAATAGGCCTTCAGTTTAAATAAAAGTACTGTAATAATGTTCATTGGGAAATCCCCTTTCCTCAGATTACAGAAGTAATATTAATTCCTAGATCATCTCCTGCTGTGCAGTAAGAACTGAGCAGACGAATTTATAAAAGTGCCAAATAGATTATATATTCTTTTTTATTAGGAGAAAAACACTGGTTAAAAGTGATGCATTTTTAATTCTTTCATCTAATCCAAGAAAGTCATACCACACACTTCAGGGCATGGACTGAGCTCTGGCCCACCCTAATCCATACAGTTTAGCTGCAGGAGAAGAGAGTGCAAGAGTTTCCCAGACTTTGTCATATGAAGTTTTGATCATGACATGTAATTTTATTCAAAACATATCATTCCTCACTCAGTTTTGCTTAGTTTTCTCTAGAAGTTTCACATACATTTCCAGAAATGGCAGGCAGGAAGACAGTATAGCTCTAATGTTTGATAGAAAGGAAGTTAACCACTAAGTAAACGTAAATATTAAGCTATCACGGCACCTGAAATTTACACTGTTTCAGAGATGCAAAGCAGTGGTAGGAAACAACTCACTCCCTTGTTAACCGTATTCCTTCTCTGTTTTTAGGGGTGGGGCAGAAAGGTGTCTCCCAATACTTCTTTGCCAATTAGAAGCTATTTTCTTTCTTTGCGGTAGTTTAATTAAGGAATATCATGGAATTTCTCTTCTTTGAGAAGTTTAAAAAAGAAAACAAACAGAGAAGACTGGTGTCAGGTTCAGCTGGAGAAAGGTTCATGACGTGCAAGCACTAACTGATTCGGGCTTGTTTTGTGTCACCAAGGTCCACCGTGCAGAGTCAGTGTTGCTGGTGGTTGCTGCTGGCATCAGTCCACCAGCGTAGGCATCATGTGCATTGCATTCTGGTTAGCAACGTCTACATTTTTGTACAGAAACACACACCGTGCAATGCCTAATAGCCCAATTCAGAGAGTGTGCACTAAAATAGCACAATAACCTTATGATCACTTGGTGAATCCACACACAGCGAGAGAGGTGCCCCATTCTGAGACAGACCTCACCAATGCACAATTCGACACTGAGGTTTGTGTGGGATTGCTGCCAGCTACTCTGGCAAGGTCCGGTTCCCATCTGTGAATCAGAGCACTTTATTCTCTCGTCCTAAATGCTCATATTTCTGCATACGTATTTCTGACTGTGTAGCCTTCCATGGACATAGTGATGGTAACTTCTACTGCGTGAAACCGTATCAGCACTGCATGAAGTTGGGAACAGCATAAATTAAAGATTTACACCACGTAGCCCAGCTTAACTGACTCCTTGCCACAAGGACAGAGTGTCAAGGCTTGTTTGGAAATCAGAGTTCAACCCGAACAGCAGCAGCTTTCTCCTCCAACCATACCAACACCACAGGTGGACCCTTAAAACTGCCACACAGGAGGCAAGCTACCTTTTCTCAGGCTCACGTCTAAGGGATTGAACGTCTGCTAGCAGCTGATGGTGGTATTGCTGATGTCTAGTGTGTGAACAGCCTACAGTTTCCAATAACTCCCACCTGGGAGGAAAATACTGTGCAATTGTTTCCATTTTGTTCAGCTTAGCATTCTTGATTGCAAGGTCTCAGTTTGTCTTTTTTCTGCTGGTGATGGTTTTACTGATTTCAGACCTCAGTCAGCTTTCTTCTAGCATTTAAATTAACTTTGGAAATCCCATACTGAAAGTCTGTTGCAAGACAAAGAAACTCAACATTTTGAGCTGTTTACAGCCTCATCTAATCTTGCCCAGGCCTTAGAGAATGTCAAGCAGCAAGTCTGAAGTAAAGGCTATTTGAGCTGAAGTTTTGAAGTTCTTGGATCACAACTCACAGACTGAAAGCTTCAAAAGATGCTGTTTCTTCTTTTTACTGCAGATATTCTCAAGAGCACCTGGAAGACTTACATAAATGACCTCAATTTTAACCTGCTTGGACTAGATTAGTGTGATGGAAAAAAATGTCATGGGTGAGATTCCAGCCCAGTCTGTACACGGGAAAAGTTTTTCCTCTATAAATAGCACCACACTCTTTTGGCTGTAACACTTCTCTTGCTACTAAATTAGAATTCACAGGTCTTCTGCAGGATTCATAATGCGATCAAAGATTAGAAACTTCTTTGAAGTTGTCTTCCTTTGCTCCACTGTTAATACATACCTGCACTAATCTACCATGGTTCTCCTAAACTAATCGGTCACTCTCCCTCCCCAAAAGGGACAAGTATACAGGCTTTTTTCAAATCCCCATTTGTTTGTGTTCATTATCCACACTTCATTTTGCAAGGGCATAACAATTTGGTAATTGATTTTTCAGGTACTGTAAAGAGGGCAGCTCTGTTTTCAGAAATCTTTTGGTCTAAATGCGATTTGCTGGTAATATTTACAGTACTTATAACTTTGGTGCTGTTTATTGCTAGTAAGGCACACAGTGGATTGAACTGTGTGCATAACAAATTCTTAATATTTCACATTTAACAACAGCTATTAATAATATGATTGCAATGAGATTATCTCAGTTTTTCTTTTTTCATTTGGTCCTCTTCAAAGAGATCAAAGAAACACTGAACCTCAAGGTTATCTGCCTCTTGTTTAGGAAAACAAGCTCACAGCCTCACTGACCCTAAGCAGAAACTACACAAGGGAAAATATAATTTCAGAAATCCTTTCAAAATTTCCATAATTCAAAACTGTGACATAGGTATTTTCGTCTCACTGTGACTCAAAATTGGCTCGTAACTACCAGATCAAACTTCTTGTATCTTTAAATTAATACTTGTTTTTGGAAATAAAAGCCTATTATCATAGGGTTTGCCCTGATTTTTGTCAGTGACAGTAACTGGTTCAATTGGGCATCTGTTTGACTCAAGAATCTGAAAGCCTGAGTCGCTCACTGTGCTCACTGGCTCTGATCTCACAGACAACACAAAATGCAGAATTGAACCAGAAGCAGTACACAGTGCTTTTTGGGAATGAATCTTTCTGGGTTTGAACACGTCTAGATTTCCGCAAGTTTGAATCTCAGAAAGCACAAAAACTGCGGACGAAGTCAATTAAATACACCAGTGATGAGCCCCATAGTTAGACATCCAGAATTAACCCTTTCTAAATACTGATTTATGAACTGTAATGAAATGCACAAAAGGGTCATGCTGAAGAGGAAAGTTTTTCAAAAGTCCTGCAAGGTCGTACTTCTTTAGTGGGAGACTATGAAGATTTTAACTGCAACTCCATTAGAAGGCAGATTAGTCCAGAATGGAGGGGGAACAAAAAGAAGAAAAAACCAAGAAAGGACAAAAAAATTAAAAGGGAAAAAAAGCAAAAGAGAAATGGAAGAGCTCTCACTTCTTCAAAGCTTTATTTCTTAATTTTTCTTTGGGCTAAATTAAGAGATTAATCCATTCTGATGAATGCCCACAGGGTTCACTTCTAAAGGAGTATTTCCCCCCTCATCAGATAGAATAGGAAGATTAGAGTATGAAAAGGAGACAATTTATAGTGAGTTTTCTGGTCTTCAGAGGGGTTTTAATTTGAATTTGACGGATATGTTCCAGCTGCTGCTTGTCTTCATATTTTTAAAGGGACGTTTTAAGTGCTATAGTTGTGGGTACCTTGTGTCCCCAGAAAGATGTGTGCTCTGCTTGCCCACATTACAGGCTCCTGACTCACCATGGCTTTTCCCCAAACTTTAAAAGTCACACTCCACCAGCAACTCTCTTCTAAACCTGGCTGCAGAGGGGACCAGCCTCCTGTCCCCCATGGAGCAGGAGGACATCCCTATCAGACAGGATTCCCTTCAGGCTCCCTGAAGACTAGATGCTGTAGAAAATATGATTTAAAGACTGAAAAAAAAGAGTTGTTTTAGAAATGGCTTCGCTGATTTCTTTGTATCCCTTTAAGAAACAAATTAAGCCCATTATACTGCAATAAAAAAAGTAGTCATGATCTCCTATTGAGCAGGGCAGAACAAAAACATCCACAAGACATCTTTAACACAAAGAAGAGGCTGATGAAAGAGCCCAGTATAGGGCTACCTAGCAGGCTGGCACAGTAGCTACATTCGCAAGACTGATAATTGAGTCAACATCTCTCCACAGAGTCAAAGGAGTGAGACAGTTTGGGTGCCTGTGATGGGAATAATCTAATCGTGGGGCAATGTGCTACCTTCTCCAGTGAAACTGGTGTCTGTAAGTCTGGTGTGCGACTGGTTTGAACCGCTTTGTACCCTCTGCAGATTAAACACTAATAGTCCCAGTGACTAAATTAGGCGCTCGTAATCATTCAAATAATCCTGTGTGGAAATGGGCCAGGAAAGAGGATTTGTCACTACCCATTTCTCCCTTGTCACCCCATTACCAATACCTGCGCAAACATTTGCGGTCTCCCACCTCATTTTATGGACAGGAAAGTGAAGTGGACAATTTAAGTCACTTTTAAAAATCCAGACAGAAATAAGTGCCAAAAACTGGAACTGGAGCTGCCAGGTCTAAGCCAGAACAATTTTAGCACACAGACATACAATCTCCCAGACCAGTCTTCTTAAAGCAAAAAATTCAGATTTTATATGGCATTTTACAAAAATAACAATCATGACGATTAAGCAGTCTGTCAAAGCAGAGCTGGCATGAGAGCTTGGCAAAATTCTTCCAACTATTCTTTGCTCACAAAACGCGGACTTCGCAGAATTGAGAGTTTCATGGATTTTTTCAGTTTTGACAAACTTCAGCTCAGTTTCTGAAGCATCTTCATACAAATCATATAAATCATATAAATCCAGTTGGCGGATGGTCATGAGTGGTGTTCCCCAGGGCTCAGTTTTGGGGCTAGTCTTGTTTGATGTCTTTATAAATGATCTGGATGAGGGGATTGAGTGCTCCCTCAGTGAGTTTGCAGATGACATCAAGTTGGGCGGAAGTGTCGATCTGCTTGAGGATAGGAAGGCTCTACAGAGGGATCTGGACAGACTGGATCAATGGGCCGAGGCCAACTGTACGAGGTTCAACAAGGCCAAATGCCAGG
>Ga0181612_179004_pt1 | contig 20837 bp, 10 predicted proteins | sample HoacroProtozoa21_FD_119630 | JGI IMG/M metagenome (GOLD analysis project Ga0181612, IMG submission 119630) | Hoatzin crop microbial communities from Cojedes, Venezuel. Combined Assembly of Gp0051906, Gp0051904, Gp0051908
AGGAGGGTTGGACTAGATGACCGACAGAGGTCCCTTCCTACCCCTAACATTCTGTGATTCTGTTAACAGTAGAAATTCATAGAATATAGCAAGTATAATAGATTTAAGAAGCATGTAAAGTTGAAGACCTATGTAAAGAAAAGCAATATTAACAAGTTAGTGTTACACTGAATAAAAATAACCTTTGCTGTATTCTTTGGCTGCTTCTGAACTTTGAGGCTGTAGCATTTCTGGCCACGCTTGCTGATTTGTGCTTGTCCTCCCAAATACCTAAAGGATGAGCTGGTTAAGTTGACGGGGCTGCTCTGTGGGGACCCAGCAAATTGCACTGGTGTGAAACTAGCACAATAATTAAGGTGTCATCATTAGTACAAGGAGGAGGGAAGAGCAGAAGGAGATTTAGAAATGTCTGGAAACAATCTTCAGAATTAAATTATTTTAATAAGCAGACGCTAAATTGGCCTAATACGTAATGTTCGACAAAGGCAGACTGTCGATGGATGATTCTAGTTAATTCAGTCACTTGTAAACAGTATGTCCTTCATGCAGCAGCATTAAAGCTCTGCAGTTTCTTCATTTGAACTGTCAACAGAATTGATATTTTTAATTGTCTGTTTGAATACACTTTGCATGCTCTTGCATCTTTTTTATACCCATTACCCAAGAGCGGTGTAATTTAGCAGTTTCATTGCAATGTGAGGCTTACCAGGGCTATGTAAATTAATAGAACGAATATGCAAACCAGGCCTATAGCAGTGATTGCTTTTGTAGTCCTCGATAAGCCAAGGAGCTCCTTAATTATTTTCTGAAGTATAATAAAACAGTCTATTTCTTTTTTTCATTTTCAATTTAAACAAGGACCTACTGTACATTTCATTGCTAGTATCCCCCTTGTAATTAAATATAGGTTATGTCTGGGTCTTATGTATTTATTACTTCTATATACAGCAATGTTAATTATATCTTACATTTACTGATGGGAAGAAAGAAGAGAAGTCTAAACTGAGGGTACAGAATTTTTATCTTATTCTGATTTGTACCAGCTCTTATCAAAGCCTACTTATAAGTTGGCCAGAACAATTACATCACTCCAGTTGTGTATGCATATGCTTCTTCCCATTAGTTTCACTGGGATTCTCTTGTTATTTCTTAGCTTGTATCTCATAGTGCTCAGGCTGAACTGCGCTTCTTTTTTTATTTACCATTACATCTCACTTAACAGCAACTTCCAGACCTGGGCCATTTTCTTTTCCTAATTCTGGCATTTATTTTTCCTAATTTTGACTTTTTCTCATCAGACCCAGTTATCTCCTTATAACTTATCTTTTCTATGACCACAAACAAAAGCAGGCATTGCTCTCCCACTTGTGGCCTGCCCTGTTCTTCTCTCTGAGTGCAGTTTCCTTAAACCAGATGTTCACTTGATACAGTGGGAGAGGATGCATAGGGTCACTTTCTGGAAATACTATAGGGTCTGTCCACGTAAGGACTGTTTTAACAAGCAATGGCATCTCTGGATTTTTCTTCCTGAGAGCTTTTTTTATTTTAGACCTAAGACCATCTTCTGCAGTCAAATAGAGAAGATCATAAAGATGGCGAAGTTCTTGATAAGGTGATAACTGACAGCATTTAATTACAGGTTGTACACCTTTCTGAAACATTGATGGCCATGAAATGCTTCCCCATCAGCAAGCTTGTCTTTGGCAAGGCTGACAGGTCACTGGTAGTAACAATGCTCTGTCATGCTAAGCTGATAGAAAGTTCCTAATCAGACTCATCAAAAGTGGAAATGTAATTGTGTTACATTAATCATGTTTATACTTAACATACATGAGTCTTGACTTTTGGGGGTATCTTTAATTGACAATGAATCAAATAACGCACTTGAAAAATTGAGGCAATTAACATAAAGGCGTTAGGTGATGTGTTGTGCATACTAAATTGGGGAATACATTGCCAGTAATTTAAATGTCAAAACAACAGAAGTTTTGACCCTTACTTGAAAAGCTTTAATTTTCATGTTAATTAATGGCTGACCTCTTCTGTCTCTTACGTGATAGATTTCATGTTTCAAAGCTTGGGCTGCTTCAAGATCAGGGCTTTGTCTGTCCGCATTTGGGTACTTTTTTATTCTGTGTATTGTAACAAAGGCTTTTCTATTCAACCATGTTGAAAATCTTTGTTTACTCATATGATGGGAAATATATTAATCTGCTTATCATTAATGCTTAAAGGCAGTTCTTCTGTTGTCTGGCAAAGCTGTAGCCTCCAACAAGATTTCTTTTGTTCAAACTGAATGTTTATGGAAAGATCGGAGAAGACCATTCCTACTATTTACAGTATCACATGTGTACATGGATCACAGCACTGATCAAGCTCACATCAAAACATTTGCTGTTGTTTCTCAGATGATGCCATGTGAGATTTGTGATTTATCACATCTACTCTTCCCGCTGATTACCATGCCATTGCCTCTTTCTGTGACTGTTTCATGCTATCGGTATTACTGCTGTTACTCTCTTGTTTACTCTGATCCATACAGTGTGTGTGATCTCACACACTTGATTCATCTCCTCCTGCTTCACTTTTTCTGCAGCTTGTGTAGAGCCAGTGTGACACCCTGATTCAATAAACTGTAATGTGCCAAACTCTCTACGGAATTTTAACCTGAGGTTTATACGACAATGTTAACTCTTAATGCTGAATATTACAGGTTTTGGGTAATTGGTACAGGTGGTAGTTGTAACTTCCAAAGGAAAATGCTGAAGGTAAGGTAAGATTTTTTAACTTATTAATTTCTTGCAGGGAAGACTTTCTAGACTTCTGGGTAATAGCTAGATAACTATGGATTTTTTACCTGTTGAAGTGTACATATCTGTAGTGAATCCTTGCTGAAACATAGTTGTGGGTATTCAAAAAAAAAAATCTTTAACACATTTTAAATTCTTAAAATCATTTTTCATTTCACATAAATCATTTGCTATGTTAAGAAATGTGCTTCTTTAGAAAATGTTGAAAAATGACTTGGTTTCTGTGTTCAGCATGCAGTAGCAGGTTCTACAGAAATGTCTGTCAACTCTTCTACCCAGACAGCTGAATACTTTTTATGCTCTAAAATACTTCTTAGTGTGCACATACCCATGTATAGAATTTGAATACCAGAGCTTCAGTTTTGACACTTGGATACATGATGAAGACTGGGTGTCTGGGACTGTATTTCTGTCTGTGTGGCTTATTAGAATTTCAAGCCAGACAGCAGGGATATCTCTTAATCACCCTGTTCCCCTGTACACGACTGTAGGTAACCCAAGTCATGTTACCAAAATTCCAGGAATATCTGGGGTTTGCAAAAGGATTGCAAAACTATGGAAGTACTTTTTGTAGTGGGAGATTTGGAACTTCACAGTATGCTTATGGAGGCAAAGTGAAGAATCTTCAAAGGGAAGATCCTTTTGCACTTAAATACCTAAGGCATTGCTTTTTAATTGAAGTTTGATGCCTAACTCTTACACAGAGGGACTAAGTTGTCTGCGTATGTGTTGCAAATACGTATTGTGACTAAGTAATATAGAATGTCTCAGATGTGTCTCTGAGTAGATGTATGCAGATTGATGTTGTAACATAACAGAATATAATATCAACTTTTAAACTGCTTTCACACATGATTAAAGCAAAATAAAACAGGAAAAAAAGGTTGTTGAGTGCCAGGTGGTCAGACAGTTGCCTTCCAAACAGTGCATGTCAGCTTATTAACAGGACTTCAGGGGAAATGAATTTAAAATAGACTGTTTGATTTTTATGCATATCCATTTAATTAAACTAGCATTTGAAAAAGTAAGACATTAGACTGCAAAATGGGAAAGAATTATTTGGTCTCTGAAAAACATCTTCAGGGCAAGTCAAAAATCTCTCAAGGATGTAGTCAACTCTTGTAAAGTAACGGAGAGAAAGCAATATGTGTTGGTGAAACCTGCTCTTGACATTAAAATTCCAAGGTGGGAGAAATGAAAATCTAAACTGGAAAGTGTTGTGTCTATTTTGTTAGGAAAAGCCATGCAACTGCAGTTTGGGAGAAAAAAAAAAATGGGGGAGGATCTTTGTAGTGGCTGTGAATGCTCTATTAACTGATTGGTCTGGATTTAGGAAGGTAGAAGTAGCACATGACTTGATTTGAGACTTGGCTTATTTCTGTAGACTTTCCAAGAGCCATGATGTTTTGTAGATAATAGTTTTTTAAAATACATGTAGGCTTTGGCTGGCTGAAATGCGCTAGCTGTTCTTTTAACAGTCTAAATCAATGACCAACTTCTGAGAGTTAGCAGGATGGGTCTCTTGCTTAGTGCAGTGCAAATCCTTCATTAATAATGTTGCCAAGTGCTTCAGTGGAAGACTTCTCTGTTTGTTTCCAGTTGGCAATTCCAGAACAAAAACCAGATGAAATAAGCTATTACTCCCTAACTGATTAACAGTGCAGGGCAAGAGGTAGCCTCGTTCTCTGCAGGGGCATAAACATGTTGGAAGGCCAAAATCTGTCTTAGGAAAATGTAGGTAGCTTAGCATCCAACAAACTCAGAAAGCAAAAGGTCTGACGCTAATTGCTTATGGCTGACAAAATTTAACAGGGTCATCTCCATGAGGTAATGAGGGGTAGGGGCATATGACTTCTGGTTACTGTTTAGAGCTGGGGTCATGCTGAAGAGGCTACAACATCAGCCCAGCTTTGTCAGGCAGAAGTTGTTGTTCGTCTCTGACAAACAGAGGCAACACAAATTACTACATGCCGAGACGTTAATGCATTTCTGTAGTACATCACTTTGTATTTTCACAGACCGCATTTCTGGCAGAACTTTCAATTTGAGGGTCTTGGGAAAGCACCATTCAAAAGAAGCATGGCTAGCTAACCTTTTCTATTATGTTTCAAAGTACATTGTGGACATTTAGCAAGAATTAATGGGAGTATGCGAGGTTAAATCTTCCTTTAAACATAGAATCTCATTTATGTTAATGATATCTTAAAGCATGCTGGTATTCTTGAAAATAATTGTAGATGTAGTTCACAATTAATTCTTAGCGTTCAGGATTTCTCTCTGCTAATCCAAATCAAATTTTAACTTTTGTAATGTAACTATGCTCATGCTTCAACTCACAGTTTTTCTTTCCCTGTGCTTATGTAAAACAGTCTTTCCTGGACAGAGCAGTCTGCCTGTATGCATCAGCTACTGTCTGCTCTAATGGGCACATCTTTTTACATGGCTTTCTCGTGGCATGTTATCTCTCTCTCTCTCTTTGCGAATAAGTAACACTGGCAGTAAACCCATGAAGTCTGTCAGAAATTTATTAGATTGAGTGCTTTTTTGCTAGCTGGAGGCTAGGGTTTCTGATTTTTGTCTTATGTCTCTGTTCAGCTTATCTATCTGAACTCTTTCGTCTAGAGAAGGGAGAGAAAAAGTAACTTTTTATGGATTGATTCTGAAAACCCTGGTCATTTTGGAATGACTTTGTGCATATTTGTATGCCTTGTACCTACCGCTGCTTCTCGGGCAGCCAAGTGAAGCTGTAGATCGTGGAGCAAGTGCATGTCATGTTCTGTGATGTGAATATTAACCAAAGGGTTTGTGTTGTGTTTTTTTAATCCCTGAAAAGATATCAAACCTGGTGAGTGGTAGGATTTGCTGAAATAAGAAATGGGCTAAAGAAAGTCTGCCTGAAAGGGATTATCTTTTAAAAAAATCTGAAATTCCTTTACCAAAGAATTCTTTTTAAACAAAGTGAAAATAAAATTGGGAGCTCTGGGAAGGCTTAAAAGACGATTCCTATAAGGATTCTGGGATGTTGCTTTTTAGATGGGAGCTCCACTGAATACTGGCTTTGGTTTGTTTTCTTAAAAAAAAATAAAAATCAGTGCAGCTTTCTCTCGGCTGTGAAAAAACTGAAACAGAACTCAGGGGCCTTTAGAGAAGGCAGCAAAACAAAGCCAATACTGGAGCGGCTTACAGGTAGAAGATGGCAAAACAGAAATTTGACACTGGCATTGTAGCCAGCATTAGTGTATCTCTGACACTTGTGAAACACATGCTAGCAAGTACCACAACTTAAATGCAGGGTAGACTGAAGTAAATGATAATCTAATTGGGACCATTCTGCAGCCAAGGATTCAGGTTTGTTTTACTGAAGGGTGAACTGCAAATCTCTTTTGTCCCTTATCAACAGTAGTGTGAACATTTTGGCCAGACCTAGGTTTGAGTATGGACTGAGTTGTCCTGTCTTGCAATTTTTTTGCTAAAATACTGAAAAGCAGGTTTTAGAAAATGGGTGTATTTTTTCTTTCAATTTTATTTGTTACACTATAGTTATATTATCTACTAACCCTACTGATAAGAAATAGTTTGTGTAAATGCATTCAGGCACATGGGTTTTGTTTAGCTTCTTTTGTGTGTCAGTGAACCAGTGGCAACAGAAAATGTGCTCTGGTAGGCTAGAAAACCAAATTGCCTGGTTACAAGTAGGGCTCCTGCAGACTTTATTTAGCTGGAATTTTAATTACAGTGCCAACTCTCAACTCCTAGAATGAAACAGTAGGGAGACCACTATAATTTGAACTTTATAAAAGATTAACACCAATTTATGCAAAAATATAACTTCAACTTTAAAGAATAAATACAGTGGAAGGCAGAATTCAAGGAATTATGAAAATTGTGCATATAATTTTTGTATTTTTGGAAAAAAACCATAAGAATACACAAGTGTGGACACCGAAGAGTTGTTGGTGTGTTTGTTTCCCTGTATCCATCTTCTGGTCATTATACAAAAACACTGCACAATTGAGAGAAGAATCTTTTCATGACTGTATAGTACCTGGGGACAGCAGTCCTTCTGCGAGGGTTAGAATTAAGGATACTATACAAACAATACGGGAAAAGTTGATGTACAAAAACCAGAGCCTGTTGCTCTCACCAGAAGAGTCAATTCAGGAAACCGTGTGTGCCCACTTGCTCCCTCTGAGTCTCTTCTTGTGACTCTTCTGTCTCCTCTCTCTCGCGCTGTTCCCCGGAGGAGGAACTATTCACGACAGTCGGCTGTTGTGAATTGCACCCGGGGCCAAGTGCTCCTTTTTCCTGCCAGGAGTCTCAAAAGAATGAGGGGGGGCTGAAGAGAAGGAATGGAGCAGGACTCCATATGACCAAGTTGTATGGAAATGTCAATGCGACAGCACTGTTGGAAGATGAAATGGGCAACAGTACTGGCTCCCAGCTCTATACAGCACCATAAATGCTCACAAATACGAATGTTTTTTTGGTTAATTCTGGCTAAAATAGTCCTCGAGTCGTGATGTGGAAGCTTACAGTATTTTGTAGTTCTGTCATCATGAAAAGATGGTTAAGATTGTGCTCCAGGTCTTCCATTGTCTTTATCTAATCAGTTTTACCCTTTTTTCATGAAACTGAATTGAAGCTGTAAAAGTAAGGATACTTTAAACAAATTGCATTTTATGTCGCTATAACAAAAATAAAATTTGAAGGTGTTTGAATGCCAAGGTTATAAGTTGCTTTTATGTGACCTAAAACTTCTTGTCTTCATTGCCTGTGTTACCTTGATTGTGCTCACAGGTGAAGCATGAAATGTCCAAGTCTATTGTTCTTTAATTGTATTCCTAATGTTATGTTTCACAACATTATATTATGAATATCTGTTGTTAGTAAGATGGACCTGTTTTCTGTGACTCATAACGCTATATGCCAGCTACACCGGGGAAGAGAAAGAAAGGGTATGTATCTGTTTCTGGGAATGGAATGTTTTGGGACTCAAACTTCCACCAGCCTAATGGGTCACAGGCCTATCTAAGGTTAAAAGTTGTCTTGAAGAGCTGTCACACGTGGAGTGGTGTGTCTGTATTGCTGTGGGGAGCAGCACAATTCCAACAATTGCTCTGTTTGTATTCAAGGAGGGCTTCATCTGCTGTCTTGGTGCTTGAGGAAGGAGGACGTGAGGTATTTGCAGCAGATTGGTTCTCTCTTTTGGCGTGCAGTGCTCAGCTGCATCCCTATTGACCAAAGAGTTTCCCTAGACCTGAAGGCCAAGCAGGCCTGACAGAAGCATAAGGGAATTTCTTCTGTATGAGTTTGTGTTCAAACATGATGATATGGAGGGTAGGAAAGCAGCTGTTAAGTGTTGTGATCGAGGAGCTTCCCAGGGATTCAGTGTGGCTGAAAAGAAGGCTCTGGACTTGGTTGCCTAAGGATCTGTGTTTGGTTGTTTAGTTACTATTGCTCTGGGTTTTGTATTTTTTTTGGTGACTTCATTTGGTTTTAATCTTGGCTCTTCTAGACAGAAGTGGTATTTAGCCTGACTTGTATTTGTGGAGAAACAAGTCAAGTGTGACACAGAAAATTGGACATAGTGATTTTTACAATATTTTTCTAGAGAAATGAAAGCACTATTGCAGAAGTTATACAGTGTAATTTGCAACCAAAGAGCTCGCTTCATTTAAATTTTTAAGAGTTAGGTTTGTGACACAGGAAACAGTCTAAAATTATCTTTAATAATGGAGCCAATCAGTTCACTCTTCTGATTAATGAGAAAAATGCAATGTTCCAAATGTTCTGTAAGATTTGGTGTTTCTTCTGAGAAATGTCAGATCTTATGTAGGTAGGCAGAAGCTTTTGGCGTAATAGAATAGAAGCTTCTATCGACTGTAAATCAAAATAAGAAACTTTATTAAAAATAATATTATTACTTCAGGCACTTTACTTTTATTCTTTGAGACACTGTCCTTAATAGCTTCTCCAGTAAAGTCAGAAGAAACTGAAACGTAGAAGCTTTAACACTTACATAATAAATCTATTAATCTTAATGCTTCTGGAAATATTAGGCATTGACTACTTACTACTGTTTTTATAAGACAGCATCATTTCCCAGAATTGTATGATACTAACTACACTTAGCGCTGGTAATTAATTGACATGAAATTACTTGCACGATGAATGAGTGCTGGACACACTTGACTTAACCCTTTCTGGCACCGTAGCTGTGCTTTAGATCCTGATTTAGCAGTGTATTTAAGCAGCACCTTAATTTAAGTTCCCTACATGCTCTGTATAGAAATTTTACTTCAGTGTACACTATGCCTAAATTCTGTTAGATTCAGCACAAGTATTTGCTTATGCAAAATGTTTGCCCATTGGGAAAGGCTTAGCGATGGCAGAGCCATAAGGTGATGGTTGGCTATGCAGCCATGCAAAAGAAGAGGCACACAAGTTTCCTAGCACGCGTATCTTCTGTGCTGAAACAAATGAGTTGGAGTGATTGTGCTCAGAACCATAAATACAGCAAGAAGTTGACTTCCATGGATGACTGCTGTTTCTGCTGAAATTTGGTTTTCTTGTGTTATCTCTGCCATAACTCTGATTATTCCTAGCTGCAAGTGGTACTGGATTTTTGGTAACTGAGGAAACAAATCTAGACTGGTCTTTTGTAAGTTATCTCTCAATGACATCTTAAATGTAATGGAGCTCTGTATGGGGATGAGCACTGAAAACAGACAGAGAAGGCTGGTGCTGCAGGCAGGTGAGAGCTTTGGGCCATTGGGCTGCTGGCAGGCAGTGGGGAACGAACAGCAGCTGCCTTGGGCTGGGGGGACCAACCCTTGATAGAAGAGCTGGCACTGCCCCCATCAGAACTGACAGATTTAAAGGTTCAGTAAAGATAGAAATGGTCACTAAGTAAGATCAAAGGCCAGGCTTAATGTAAGTGGTTTGGAAATGTTAAGTTACAGGTAAAGGTCATAAAACTGTTCTCTGTCTAGCTTTACTATTTATACTTTATACTAAGGCCAGGTCTATTAATACAGTCTTCCTCCTGGAGCTGGGTGCTTAGAAAACCCAGTAGCAGCTCCTGCTTTCACTTTGTCCACTGGGAAAGTGTCTGCATGAGTTTAATACAGTACTGCCAGTGTAGTAATGGAGGGAGAGCCAGTTTCACTCGAGATAAAATCTTAAGTGCTCATTTCCATCAAGACCACAGAAATAGAATAGCACCCACAAAGATCAGTTAAAGAGCCAGTTTGTACCAAAAGCACGTGAGAAGGTACCCGGGCACTGCACGCTTTGCACGGCCCACGCACAGCAGCCTGCTGGAGTGGGTTGAGGCGAGATGCACCGAGCTAGCTGCAGAGGGGGCTGGGCTGGGTGCCTGGGTAGTGCTGTGCAGGACCGAGAATGGCACCTCCTGCCTTTGTGAGCTGTTAAAAAAAACAAACAAAAAAACCCCCACCAAAACACCAAACCAAAACAAAAATAAAACAAGCCCAAAATTCAGCCAAACCAGCACCAAAACAAAACAAAAGAAAACCCAAGAAAACCTGAATTAGAGCCCTCAAAGCAAGCTTCAGGCAAATACTAGACAGTCAACCTCTGCTTCTCTTCTTGCTGTCCTCTCACCTCTCTGTGACAGTCTTCGAGATCTTGTGCCACATGTTTTCTCCTCTAGGCTTTCCTGAGGAGCAGAGTTTTTGCTTGAATCTATGTGTGTCCTATACCCATGAGAGTGAAATCCTTTAACTATGCACATATGCCCCTGCTTTACCCTTCTGTCGCGTCTTCCTTCTGTTGAAACTGTTATACTTTAAATCAATTAATTATGTGTGGATTTAATGAGTGACTCCATAGCCTGGTAGTTTGCCCATTTCCACACGAGCGAAGGAGGTTGTTTTGCTCCTTGCTCACCTGAATGCTTATACTTTTTTTTTTTTAATATTAAAACCATGAGAATCATTATTGATTTCAAAAGAAATATTTTTATAGGTATTTTAATAAGTATTCAGGGAGCTGGAACTGGAACCTGCTTGTGATGTGTGCAGGAGGATATGTGGACATAATGACTTCAAAGTATGTAGAAACATTTAAACATCAGTTTCGGCAGGAAGCAGAGGAAAAAGTGCCTTGCTTTCTGGATTTTCAAGCCATATGCTAGAGTATTGTTCCTGTAATTTGCTTTTTTCTTTTTGTCTGCAATGGTTAATTGGCTACAACTGAAATGGCTCCAACAAAAGGGACTGCCACAGCTTACTGTGTAGGAGAGTCCTCTAAAAAGTAGAGGGGACAGTACAGGCTCCGGTGGCTTTGAGCAAGCAGAGCAGCTGGACTGGAGCCTTCCAGATCCTGGTGAAATACTGGAGCTACTGGGTACATGAAGAACGTCACAGCTCTTCCTCTCCACCTTATACCTTTGTAATTCTGGTGCCTTACTAATTTTTCCTACGTTTATTAGAAATTCAGCCTTCTTTTGTCAAGAGAAATGCTTTCTGTTGCATTAAATATTTTTTTTTTTTCATTTTGGCAAGAAAATGATTTTTCTTTTGAATTTGATTCTGGTGGAACCCTTTCCCTCAACATTTTTGCTTGGCAGCTGAACCGAAAATAAATTATTTGCAGAGCTCTAGTTGTATCAGTAAATTGATTTCCGTAGAACACAAGACTACTTTTCCTCTCTCGAATGCTCTAAAGTGATCATTATTAATGATAAATGACAACAGAAATTTTGTAGAGAAATTAATAACTTAGATGTATCTGTGAAATGAGAAAAGCAACGTGGATGCCCTTGAAGGATCCTGAACATCTCTTCCTTTGTGTATCATCTGCTCCTTGTTCATTAAGTGATTATAGGAAAGCCGTACTCGGATTCATTTGCCATCTGGCTTACTCTGTTAAGAGCAGTGTTATCAAAAGGAATGGAGATTATGTAGCAATGTTACCTGGGCCTGCTGTGTTGCATGCCAGCAGAAACCAAGAGTGGCTGGTATTTCATTTGTTTTTTCGTAACAAAGCTTAGGACCTCAACTTGAAGTGATAATGGTTGATTTCCATGAGATCAGTGGATTTAGCAAGCATGTGCTTCCTCAGCTGTATTTATTTCAGAGGCTTCAGATGGGAAAACAATGGAGAAATCTTCCCTTGAAAGAAGGGAATGAAACAAGGATGAACAAATTATCTTCAAAAAGATTTTTTGAATAACAGTATCTCATTTAATTCTAATAAATTAACCTGATCTTAAAGCTCCTTTTCTGCTGTGCTGAAACTGGCAATGGCATTTGCCAGTTCTTCTACTGTCAAAACTGAACTCTGCGAAGTCTGACGTTCAGTAATGAATGCAAATACACTGTTCTGTGTACTTCTCTACGAATTTTGTGCTAAAAAATCTAATTAGAAGGATTACAGGAAGTGAAACAAAATGAGGGAAAAGGTGTATTAATTTTTTTCTCCCTGAAGAAAGATGGAAATGTAATTGACTGTTTTGGTCTGAAGCTTCCAATGTTTTGGTAGAAAACTGGTACACTCGTGAAATTTTACAGGAGTTATAAAAAGTACTGAACACTGATCTGTGAATGCTATTTGTAGCTGACTTCATGGAGTTCTGTTTTTACCTTTGGAAAGTAAAATCAATTTCAGATTAACTTGGACAGGGAGATGTTGAGGTGTGTGAGTCAGCACTTAGATATTTCTGCCAGCCTGTTGGGAAGACAAAGAATTGTGATGGATGTTATCAAGAACAGTACTAGCCTGAAAGTAAAGTTGGCAGACTAAGTTAAGAAACACTTTCTTGTCTTGTCCTGGCATGCTTCATGAAAAACTAAATTTTCAGTTAGCATCAGTGTACAAAACCAAAATTTATCTTAGGCTGTAGGACTTTTTTGCCCCCTACCCCTGTTTTGCAAAATAATGCTGTTAGTGCTTTTCCTGTGTTAGAGGTTCCATTTTGAAATCTGGAACAGGTTTTTCATGGTCTGGAATGGTGTGTTTGCTGTAAGCATGATTGAAGCAATGATGGATTTTATTCTGTCCATGATCTTTGAGCTATGTTTCTTTCTAGTATACTGAATTATGTGTTGATTCTTTTCTTACGGTAGCTTCATTGCAGAATTCCAGAAGGAAAATAGGCTTTTAGATGTCAACCGAAAACTCTTTACAGTTTTGAACATAGTATTGCATAGAATTCTGAGGACCAAATCATACATCACTTGATTTCAATAAAACAACTCTCATTGACTTTACTGAGAGCTGGCTGAGACTTGGTTTGAACTATTGCCGTGTCATTGAAAGTATAATAAGCATTTTGATTCAATTTTCAATCTCTTTCGTGTCTTCTATTTTAGCTCCACTATGCATGCAGTCCTGCTACATCTAGTAATAAATAGGGTGCTGCAACCCCTGACTGCAGCTTTCAGGGGGACACTTGTAAACTTGACTTTAAAAATTAATATAGTTACACTTTTTTCATTGTAAGTGTTGCTAATGGAGATATTGCAGATGCTGTGTGTTACAGAGGAGGAATAGGGAGATGGGTTTGTGGCTCTGGTTGCATGGCTCCTTTGGCTGAAGTTCCAGAGGTTAACAGCTCTGCTGCATGCATAGGTGTCCAATCACTGATTTTTAGTGGCTGCTGTTACAGAAAGTAAGAGTGGCATTTAAGGGAGACAAAGCACCTCATTAAAGTTAATGCTTTTCATTTGCTTCAAATCATCTGTAATCCATGTGGACCTGTCAGAATTTATACCTTGCTTGGTCACAGTAATAAGTCTAAAACTGTCATGTAATCTGTGTTGATGCTTGTGCACAAGAGAAATTACACACACTGCTTACTAAGGTTGGTGTCATGGTATTTATCTCTCATTGCTTAGAAGGTTACCCTCAGCTTAATTGGTGTGTCTTATTGTCTGTATTGCTAGGAAAAAAAGGATTAAATATCAGGAGAGAAAGACAAGAGAGGTTTTTGCTTCATAAGTTAAATAAAAATCAATTTCTGTTGGTTTCTAAACATGATGGATGTGGCTAGATTTTTCAGTCTTCTCTGCCGCCCCCAAGGTCTTGAGCCTCCTGAGGATAATCTTAATGGGATAAAGTGGCCTTTGAAAGGCAATTAGCAAGATTCCTATGAACTGGTCCATGCATGTGCTGTGCTCAAAGCCCTCCTGATTAACGCTCATCTTAATTCTATTTCTTGGGATTTATTTACTCATTTCACGTATAATGTATTTAGTTCCTTCAACCCTGCTCTGTGATTTGAAAACCTATTGCTGCGTTTCAACTTCATGCACAGCTGCACTTCTACCCATTGCTCTTGCGAGCAGACAGCAGCCTGGATGCAGGCTGGTCACCCCTGCACCTCTGCTAGCTGGGAGCGGGGGGATGAGTCCCAACAGTCCAGCACTTTTTTTCACTAATGCAGGCGAACTAATGAGCTTGCTTGCTTCAGTTTTGGGGTAGTTTGAGGTAGGTTTCTTAAGTAGGCATATAATTTTTTTCAGCATAGAGGAGAGAGAGTTATATAGCATTCTTTATGTGTATCTGAAGATACTTTTAACTGGATTCCCTAGTAATTAAAATACCAAATTCATGAGTTGGTATTGGATTTTCTTAAGAATATAATGCAGCAGCCACATATGGGCTATACAGCCATTAAACGTGAGCTTAGATGACAATCAATATAACGTCCATGCAGTACCAGTAATTGTAATAATGCTTATGAAAAATGAGATCAGCAGGGGAGACACTGGGCTTTTTAGGAAGAAATTCAGCACCTTGCGTCAGTGCTTGATTTTATTCTGGAGGATTCAGGTTTTCTGGGAGGCATACAAATCCCGCTGTAACTTAAAGCTCAGTGGAAAGCTGTTCTTTCTTAATATATGCCTTAAGTGTTATATTCCTGAAAACATTTTTTCCTGACATTTCCTACTAAAGAAATTCCAGGACTTATCACTCCTTACCCAGTTGCCATCCGTGGCCGCATTTTGAGAACTCCAGGAAAAGCCATGTTCATGTGTCTTTCAGCAGATACTGTTAAGATATATTTAATTAATATTGCTCCTTTAGTACTGTAGCTTCTCGGTTCAAGAAGACTCTCCCTCCAAGAGGCTTTTGAACCCTCTTCATGTGCTTGAACACCTGCTGTGAGCTTCACTTCTTTCTTTTATGTTTATTTCAGTCTTCAGAAATTAGTACAGCGGGGAGAGCGAGGTCCCTGCCACCCACCTGCTTCCTCAAGCTCAAATGCTCCAAGCACCAGCCCACCTACAGACCAGAAACAAGCAAACAAACAGATCTGACCAGAAGGTTTCAGCAAACAGCATGCCCCTCTTGTTCTAAAATTAAATGAGGTGCAGAACCTATCTCAAAACAGCCTGTATGGGGGGAATAGAGAGGGGAGGTCTGTAATTGAAATTGCATCCTGTTTACACCACGTACAGAAGCATCCTGTAGCTGGTAAATAATTTGAACTGCTAGAAGTAATACGACCTCTGAGGCAGGGAATATCTTCCTACATCTGTTTTCGGTTTGTGAGAATCTTAGTAGATCACTGCTGGAAATAAAGGGAGATCAGTACATTTTCCAGTCTTTATAGTACTTCACAAAATGTTGAAAATATTAAAATAATTCAATATGTTCTTGAAAGATAAACATAAACAGGGCATTCGAGGCTTGAGAGCTTTGAATTGGGTTGTTTCACAGGGTTGTCTGGGGGCACTTGGTCCTGTGCACAGGCTGTTGCTGCCAAGCTGGGAACCTAATGCTGAAGGGACCTTTACAGCCGGATGGTCGCTTTGAGCCCATCAGACTGAAATGGTTATGGGTAAGATCTGAACTGGATGGAGTCACTGTCAGCACCTGTGGTCTTATTCCTTTATAGGCTCCCTCAAGATCTTTGCAGTGTTTTTCACCTGGACTTCTTTTTATTTAGCTGGCTTCTCTACGTGTTGATCTTCAGCTGTCAGCTAATTTGTGGGCAGCATTCATGCAGCACAGTGTGCACGTTGTGAGGATAGGAGACAGGAATTCACAAAGTCTTGCCCGTGTTGCTCATTAGTGCACTACGGATACATCTATAGCAGTCAATTGAACGTGCCTGGGACTGCTCAATGGCACTAGCACTAGTTGGCACTGAACTGCCTGCATCCTTACCACTACATTCTCTTACTCTCAAAACCAGGGTGTCTGCATGCAAGCTGTCAGTTGTGCACGATGCTTGACCCGTGCATACTCTCAAACTGGGTCTGAGAATACAGGCAATTAGGCTGCAGCAGGGAAGCACAAACAGAAGGAGCTGTACTAAGTGGCATTCTGAGTTTGGGCATAGCTTTTGACAGCATTTGCCAGAAGTAGTGTTTTTCTATTGAGGATTCAATATGGAGGGAAAACTTAAGAGCAGGGAGAGCTGGAAAAAAATGCATAGGACTGTTGGAAATGCATGTGATTATGAAGTTAAGACCCTAGAAAAATCACTGCTTTTCCCCAGCCCTGCTTATTCCACAACGTGCATAAGTTCTTCCAGTTAAGTCACTGAGACTTCCAGCAAACTTATGCAAGCACTTGTGAGGAAAACATATGCTTGTGTGGAATGCTGACTGGAAACTTAGCTAATGATCTATTCAGCTCTGGGTGCCATACACAGATCATGAAATACTGACTTCCAATAATTAAGTGTTTTGTAGTTTGGGGTTTATAAGTTTTTTTTTTTTTTTGCTTCTTTTTGTTCTTTTTTAATCCTACTCAGGCATATTGACAAACATGGCTTTCTGCTCTACTCTTGGAGAACGTTGCAGCTGCAAAGGTTCCTTGAGTTATGCCAATCATTTGCAGATGTTTGTCTGAAAGCAAAAATTAAATCTGCTTTCTTGATGGTAATAAATTATAGTAAAATGTTAGATACACTCTTATCTCTAAAAAATGTGTGCTGTGGTCACAATGCATCAAACACTGCTCATGTAATGATGACCTTTTAAAAGAAAACACATTATGCTGTAGCTGTCTTCATATTATGACTGTGGAATGCTGGTATACAAAAGTCAAGCTATTAAACAGTGAGAGAAATGGAGTGAAAATAATGTGTTTTGCTTTTGTCTGATATTGCTGTTCCAATAGGTACATTCTTCTCTTTTTTCCCATATTGACTCACGCTCTTCTTGAAATCTTAAAACAGAAGGCGATCAAAGACAAGGTAACATTTTGAAAAGTCAAATCCTACTGAGTTTTGATGAGTTGGATCAAAATCCCAGTGACTAAAAGCTATTGTTCAATACCAAAATGAGCAGAACTGCAGAGGAAGATAAGCAGGATCCTTGTCCAAACTCCTCATGGTCAGAGCATTAGGAAATGAGGAACAAACATCAGTTTAGAGACCAGGTGCTTGCTAAGAACGAAGGAGACTTCTGTTTATTCCCCAGCAACCACATATTTTATGTGGGTAATTCATTTGAGCCAAGGTCCTCAAAAGGTGTTAAAGTACTTTTGATGGTCTGTGCCTAGGTGTTCATCTCTGTTCGTCATGTACATGTAGAATCAGAAGTCTTTCTTTGTATGTTATGTGATTGATTAAACTCACATTTGCAGGTTAATTTGGGTGCTGTGATGGGAAGGCTAAAGAGAAATATTAAATGCCTGCAGGTGCTTAGTAGATTCCAGCCACGTTCCAGATACTTGCTGGAGAAGTAGGACTTAATTTCTAGGGCCATTGTTCTGATGCCTTTCCTACCAGTTTATTCACTTGGAAAATATTTGTCTTTTTTTATCTCTACAGAATAAAAGAAGAAACTTCTTCGTGTTTTGCTGTCTCCTATGAGGGTGGGTGCAGATAAACAGACCTAATCTAAAACCTCTGCGAGCTTTAAGAAGCTATATTTAAAAAGCTAGGCTACCTGGCATGGCAATGACATAACTGAACTATTTTAATGTACTTTGGGGGAAGGGAGGAAGAGTATAGATTTGAGTTTTGATCTGACTGCTTCTGCAAACATAAATTTGAGGTTTGATCCCAGTGAATCTCAGTGCCCGATCAGACTCTGTGTGGTGATTACAATGAGGAGCAGAATATGATTTTGCACTTGTGGAGGCTGACGGTAATGTCCCAGGCAAGGAGGTGGCCTTGCTGGCTGGGAGCAGCACGTCTTTCACTGCTGCACCGTTTCCAAGGTGGCTCTGAGACAGAGCAGGTAATGCAAGATTGTGTTTGTGTTTGCAAAGAGAGTTAAATAAACACCTCTTGCTGTTATAATTTTCCTGGTTTTCCTACTGTATAAACAACTTGCTGGCAGCCTGTCAATCAGCTTCTACTTTGATGCTACTAGTTACATGAAGAATGACTAAAAACAAACTAAAAAAGTTTCAAGGCTGATATCAGATAAGTCAAAAAGGTTCTAAAATGTGTTTATCTCCTTGCAAGATACAGGTTTTTTTGAGAGCCTTTCAACCTGGAGGATCAAAGACAGCATTTTGTTTTGCAAAGTGTACCCATCAGTGCATACTGTGTTTAATTGCCATTCTTATTGGCTAACAAAACTCACCAGACTCTGCAGAGGATAACATTAATTTATGAGTAATGGACAATATTGTATGAAATACATTGCTGAATAGAACTCATTCAGTGTTTGAAGACTTAGGCCAAAGTCACGCTTAGGATGTTATTTGTTCCACCTTTCTGACACGCTAATTAACAGCAGTGCTTTGCTGCCGTAGTCAGTGGGAGATGCTGAATTGGCTCCTTTGAGAATGGGTCCCCTTTCTTGGGCTGCTCCCTTACAAAGGCTCCCAGGCTCTCTTCCAGCTCAGCCTGCCTAGAGGAGACTGAATTCAAAGCAACTCTGTTCTCCAGAGCCCTTTTCAAATTAACAGCTCTGAAACCTCCCAAGTCTCCTGAGCGAGCTCCTAGTCTTAAAATACAGGTTGATCTTCTTGGTATCATTTACATCTCATTGGCCTGGTAGTTCTATGGACTCCCTGGTAGCTGGTAGTGAAACCAAATTTACCAATTTTATTATCAATGACTCATGTTGAAGCTATTGCTTGTGTGCCTGGCAGTTGATGTGAGCGTGTTTGGTAATGCCAGCAAATGCCAGGCCTGTCTGACAGGTTTCTAATGGAGGATCAACAATATTCATGCTCCTAACAGTCAGAGCTACTGCAGATGTGCAAGGCGGTTGATATCTGCCTGGCAAGACTATTGTGCATGTGAGCAGCCTTATTGAAGAACTGGTTAACTTGACTTGCCTGGGCTATAGCGTGTGCACAACAGGTCCCTACCTGTGTAATGAATACGTTTAAATGCTTGTAGCAATCTTTTTAAACTGATCTGTATTTGCAAGGTTAAGGCTACTCAATTTGAATTACCTACAGTATGGAACCAATATAATGAACACAGTTAAACACTGTGTAATTCTTGGTCTGTCAATAAGATGAATATGCTGACAAAAACTAGTTGTTTAGTAATTACAAATGGAGAAAGCTTAAGTGTTCTTTCTCCTTTCACAAGTCTGTTCTGCAGTTCTCAAAAGTCAATGTTTTCCTGGAGTATTCTCCATCATTACTTTGTATACATTTGGCAGTATCGGTCTCTAAGCTAGTGTTTAATTTGTAATCCTTGTAAATGAAAGTCATCTATTCTGTGGATGTCTGCAATATTTGTACTTGTGCATTCTTCATTAATTCAGTGTGTACAACTGTCTTCTGATAACTTTCAGAAATCTTAATACAAGATAAACTGCTATTGCTGTTTTAACTGTATCGTATCAAAAAGTCTATTTAGTATGCATTTGCAAATTGATTAGTGAAACAGTCAGTATTTTTTTAATCTCCATTTGAAGCTTAGAAGAACTAAATCAGGTTTTGAAATGTCCATTTGTTTTATGACTCTACTAGATATTTGCCCCCTCTAGTAATGTTGGGCATCTGTGAATGCCAAGCTACAGGCTCAAGGTGAACAAAACTGAAGCCAATTATTTTGTAAGACTTTTCTGTCTTAATTTGGCACTGTATTTCAAAATACACAGAAAATAACTACTGACATCATTGGAAGTCATGGAACATTAAAAAATTTCAAAGTTTCCAAGGAAGTTTTTATCAATTTTTCTTTTGTTTTGAAGAAAGAGTCATCGTTACATCAGGCTAAAGCTGAGTTCTGTTCTAAAGCCTGATGCTGAGAGTGCTGGCCATCTTGAGGGAGAAATATTAGACTTAGGGGAAGCTCATAGATGTGTTTTTAGTCCAGATGGGTTTTTTGTCAATACTGTCTCTTGAGCACCTATTTATTTGTTTAATCATTTATCCTCATTAAAAATACTCAGCTGGTTAAAGAAGCTGTTACTGTGTATTAGGAAAGTTTATTTTTATGTATACTGTAAAAGTTTCAAGAATTACTTTCCTCTTCTAGAAGAGTGAATTACTTTCCTCTGTCTTCCTCATGTACTGGGATGTTGATCTCACTTATGAGAATCCTGAATTGTACATTTCTAAATTTCAGATCACGATACCTGACCCACCCTTCCCCACCCTCCTGGAGTTTGTGAATCGTATTGGTTGTAAAAAAAAACCCAAACCAACAAACTAACAACACCCCCACAAACCCCAAACCAAACATCATAATTTAAAATTTTGTTGGCAAACAATTCAGTAAAGTGTTCCTAAACTATTTATGATTATAGCTTGTAATTATTGAAGTTAATGTACCTTAATGGACTTAATATAGGTGGAAAAATAAGTGTAGGTGCTTAAGCATTTGTGTTCAACTTACTAGTTTTCTTAACTTTTCACATCTGAGACATTTCTTCTCAGTAGTTGTCTGTATTTTCATTGAGTTTGCATTTTATTTTACCTTAAAAAAACAAACCCCAACTCAAACAGAAAAACAGGTATTTTTACACGCAGCAGAAATAAAACCGCCTATTTTCATTCTGTGAAAAAATATCTTTTGCAGTGTACAATTCAACTAGTGTAGGAGGACAGCTGAAATTCAGTAACACAGTATTATTCATTGTTAAGAAATGTTTATATTTGGGTGAAACCTGGCTTTGATTTGGC
>Ga0181612_156211_pt1 | contig 20834 bp, 14 predicted proteins | sample HoacroProtozoa21_FD_119630 | JGI IMG/M metagenome (GOLD analysis project Ga0181612, IMG submission 119630) | Hoatzin crop microbial communities from Cojedes, Venezuel. Combined Assembly of Gp0051906, Gp0051904, Gp0051908
GGCCGGCGGCGGGGTTCGGCGGCTGGAAGCGCCCCGCGCTGTTGTCTCGGCTCTGCTTCCGCGGCCGTAGGGAAAGCGCCTTTCCCGGGCCTGTAGAGTAACGCAAGGTTTTACGTACGTTCTCCGCCCGTAAATCCGTTCTCACTGTGTTTAACGTCAGCGTAATGGGCGGTTTGGTAGCGGTCGAGGACTGTGCCGGATAAAGCTGAAGCTTTCTTTTAAAAAGTAGACAGAAAACAAACAGGGTGGGGTATTTTTTTATTGCAGGGGAAAATAAAAGAAAGTTCTATTTGCTGCTAAGTTATAGAAGGGAAAGTGAAGTTAACAGCTCGGAACGCCCTCTGATACTTTCTTTTCAGAACCTTCCTTGGAGGCAAGGAATGGTGTAGGTTGAGGGCAGGGGGAGAGCAGGGAGACAAAGTGGCTGAGATTCTGGTTCTTGAGTAGAAAGTTCAAGGCCAGGATAGCAAGAGCTGTCTTTTACAAAACAAGGAGGCAGCTGGCATTCTGAGGTGTTAGTTTTGTATTTAGAGAGTAAATATTATTAGAGCATACCTTTCTCCCTTCTCTTATGGGTCGCACTGGGTGTTTTACCCTCTTTCTTAAGGCCCTGTCTGGGGATCCCCCCTTTTCTTAAGGCCTCCAAACTGAAGCCAGGCTGATTGGTTTCTCAAACACAATTATTTTATGAATTGTTCTGCTTCTGAATCTTCAAGCCACACGTTTGAATGTAGAACTGAGTTAAATGTTTTTTGTGCAATACAGAGTTGTGAGTAAAGAAGCACGTGCAAAAACACGTGCTTACAAACCCCTTGCCCCTCTCCGATCTGGTGTTGACTATTTTCTGTTTCTCTTTGGCATGCCGCTGGCTTCTTTGGAACACTTAGGAGATGCAAACTGTATTGAAAATCAAGTCATTGTTCAGATTTTCTGTTCAGAAGCTTACTGTGCCTTACGAGCTGCCTAGTTGAGAAGCAGTGCACAGTAGTTCTTTTCTCAGTGTCTTTGGGTAAGGCTTAGTTTCCATTTAAAATTTGAAATGTCAAATCTGTATTAATCAAAATCTTTCATTGGCTCAGATTATTGCTGCTTCGATGAGAAATGACTAGCTCATCCCTTTCTTTTTTGTTACAAAACCTAATTCTAAGCAGAACATTTTTCTTTTTAGCATTATTCAGGACTAGAAGAAGCTGTCTATAGGAACATCCAGGCATGCAAAGAACTTGCTCAAACCACCCGTACAGCTTATGGACCAAATGGTAAGTAAATCCAAAAATTATTGTAGTGTTTTCAAGCCAAATGTTGTGTATGAAGGCTAAACCCACCTTGGCAAAGAAACAACTGTTTGTTTCTTGAAGAAACACATTGGACTTGCTCTAGAACTCTTAAATATAGTGTTAGTGGTTATACAGATCAGACTTTGTTTAGTTAGCTCTTAAGTTACGCACAATGGACCTGCCCTGCCTTTGCCAGCTTTTTGTCCCACTTACTGTGTGCTCTATGCTGTCTTAATCTGTATGGAAGACCTACAAAAATTAAAGGAAAGACAGTATCTTGGTATATCGTCACAATGAACGTAATCATTCCATGTCCGGTCACCAAAACAAAAGATGTTCTCCAGTAGCAATTAATTAAATGATGTACTAATATTTTTGAAGAGAGAACTGCTTATTCAGAAATTACTAATTTGTCCTTAATGTCGCACACTCCCAAGTGTTATTTTGGAACAATCTTTTAGGTTCTTAAATTATCAATAGGGCTGGCGTTTTAATGTGTAAGATGTACCTGAAAGTTACGAAACGGTATCTGTGTACAATATTATGTTCGCCTAATGGATGATTATATTTTTTTTCCCACCCCTGTTAGGAATGAACAAAATGGTTATCAATCATTTGGAGAAGCTTTTTGTTACAAATGATGCTGCTACTATTTTGAGAGAGCTGGAGGTAGGTTTTCTTGCTTCAGAAGATGTCAGTTGTGAGCTAGCATATCTGTGGGCTGCTGTGATGATCTACGTATGTCATTTTGTCAGTCATTGACATTTTTCACTGGATTTGAGTAAAGTCAAAATGGGCTGTATCCATAGTGAGGAACAGAACTCTTTTGTAAAACAGCATTAAGTAGTTGCAGGAGATGCTTAATAATTGCCTACTTTTTTTCCCCAAAGCCAGTATAGATTTAGAAGAGGGTATATCTAGACAATACACTGTTTGGAGAACTAATTGAAATAGCTGCTGTGTTAATCTCCCAGTGTCGGTAGTTGCCGTAGTCTCCCGTCTGCTTAGAATACATTAATTTGGTTTAAGAAGCTGAAGATAAAACAGCATCCTCCTGTGAATACAGTAGAAGCGTGGAAAGACTGATTTGTTCTGACTTTTACTATCAAATCCATATTTGTATCACAGCACGAATAGTATTTTGCTGAATTCTGTACTTACTGGTAGAAATAGTGTAGGTATGAAGTATTTCCTTGCTGAATGCATTGTGGTCGTGTTTGGTGTAAGTAGAAATAACTGAGGAAGTCTCAGTTCTGTTTTTAAAAAATCATCTGCAGGCTGCTTAGTTCATCTGATCTTGCATGTTTCTTTCTGGGATAAAGTTGACAGCTGCTGTGATTAAATTCAAGAATACAGCATTTTTATTGTCTTCCTTTGAAAGGAATGGAAAGCAGTGCCATCTTTAAGCAGAAAAAACCCCACTAGAATTAAAATGTAATTTAGACATCTACTTTGTGTATGACACACAGGAATTCAGCTTGAAGATCTAAACTTTAGGCTGCTTTCCAGTTGCAGAGCTTGATTGTGAAGCCCCCTGCACGTTGTAAAAATAGCACAGAACCAGTGTAAAGGATGTCTAATTCACGTTGTAGGGAGAATGTTCTGATCGGTATTTTTTTCACATATATTTGTACTTTTGCTTATTAGGGAATTTAGCCAATTAAGATAATATGTGCTGCTTTCTTTTCCTATTTTGTGCATTCTTAGTATCTTTAAATACAGTTTGAAGTAACAGAGTTTATACTGCATGCACAGATAAACCTGGAGCCATATTCTAGGTGAGATGTTAGTAACTAAGATGTGTAACTTCTTTTAAAGGTCCAGCATCCTGCTGCAAAAATGCTTGTGATGGCTTCCCACATGCAAGAGCAAGAAGTTGGAGATGGAACAAACTTTGTCCTTGTTTTTGCTGGAGTTCTTCTGGAGTTAGCAGAAGACCTTCTGAGGATGGGGTTGTCGGTGTCAGAGGCAAGTTATATTGTTATTACAATTCATGTAACTTGAATTCAGATTGCCGTTGGTTGGTATTTTGGGGTCACGTTATTGTGAATTGTCTGCTTCCTTCTGAACTAATTTTTTAGGTACAGATTTGTGAGGAAGAACAGTATGTGTTTTGCTGCTTGTCATTGCTTGCTTCCCTTGTAAGCTTTTGCTTTTCTTAATGTTCTGTGGCCATTTGAAAAGGAGATACCAGCAGTATGAATGCATAGTGAAGTGGTATAGTGAGTATTTACTGTTTGCTGCGCAGGTGATTGAAGGATATGAAAAGGCTTGCAAGAAAGCCCTAGAAATTCTTCCAGACTTGGTGTGCTGTTCTGCAAAAAACCTGAGAGATATTGAAGAAGTGGCATCCTTGTTGCACACTTCAGTGATGAGCAAACAATACGGCAATGAAAGTTTTTTGGCAAAGCTTATTGCTCAGGCCTGTGGTAAGTGGACAAGACAGATGTGTGCATGCATCTAAAAAAAGGAGTAGGTTTGCCTGTAATCAGTGCTAATGTCTTCATGTAAGATAAAAGGTATGGTTGATTTATCAGGTTGAATTGGATAGAATGCGTTAGCCTCTGAAATGAGAATAACCTTCCTTGTGTTGAACTCTTACTTGGCATTGTGGCTCAGAAAAGGTCTGTGTTTTCTACTGAATGTTTATAGAAGTAGCTTTCTAGTCTTTTTAAACCAGAAACCCATCTTTCTTTTTTTGTCATTAGGAAGATGTGTTACACTTCAGATAAGCTGTTACTAGTCTCAGCCACAGAACAGTGGAAGCAAGAATGTAGTTGTGTTGAGTTGTCTCCCTTTAGATTTCCAAGAAAAAACTTTCATGTCTAGTTTAAGTGCTTTCTCAAAATATTCTGGATCAGACTTTACTCTTGATCGTACATGTGTAAATGGATGCTTGGACTTAATTTAACTGAGCAGCCTGAATAGATGTTGCTTTCTGATTACTACATTGTAAGAACAAAATTTCAGTTTCTCTTGATGCAGGTTATTAGCAGGTTATAATTGTCTTAAATTTAGGCAGGCGTCTCAAACCATTGAATTCTGGTACTTCAGAAAAATTCCAGGTATTGTTTATGGTGTCGCTGATCTGCTTGATTCATTAAGCAGCACAAATTAATTTATTTTTTTTTTCCTCCCTCCACCAAACAGTTTCTATTCTTCCTGATTCTGGTCATTTCAACGTTGATAATATCAGAGTGTGCAAAATTGTGGTAAGTTGGAAGTAGCTAGCTTTCCTGTATTAAAGTAAACAGTTAAATGAAAGTTAATTTGTAGATCGTTGAACTTTGAAAGTGCCTTTTCTACTCTAATCTTTGTTGTGCTGTGGCAGGCATAAGAAGTTTTGGAAGTTTGCCTTTGCATTCTTTGTTTAGTGCCCAGTAGCAGCTTTCAGAAACAAAAATCATCAATATTGAAAGTTTATGCTAAATCAGATACATTTAATTATACACGGGGATGTTGACTGCATCTTTGTTGTAGAAGTAGTCACAAGATTAGGTTGAGCTGCAGGCTGACAGAAATGTAGCGGTCTAATCTTGTGTTCGTCAGTGGGACCTTAGGCCTCAGTGTTGTGTGTTGGATTGGAACAAGCTTGCACTTACTATGAATTTCCCCCTGTGTTTTTTCCCTGCTAATACATACGTAACAAGTTGAGCACAGAAAGTGAGTGTCACAGGGCTTAAGCTGGACCACCAACTAATCTTAAAATGGGAACCTATAAGACAGTGTTTGATGTTGTGAAATCAGCTTGAGTCTTGTTTCTTTGTACTGCAATGAAAACTTAGGGTGCTACATGCAAATGAGTGCAAGGACTGCTTTTCGTCAAGGGTAGTGCAGCTTTCTGACAGTAAATGATCAATAATAGGACTTTCCTCCATTCCATTTCTTTCCTTTGAGGGTGCTGGTATCTCTGCTTCCTCGGTACTGCATGGCATGGTTTTTAAAAAAGAAACTGAAGGAGATGTTACTTCTGTCAAAGATGCAAAAATAGCTGTGTATTCCTGCCCTTTTGATGGTATGATAACTGAAACTAAGGTATGTAAAAGCTCAAAATAAGTTAGATATTTATTTATACTCATGTGCTCATATTTTTAGACTTAACTATAAGTATTCTTGACACTTGGTGATTCAGATATTTTTGTTAATACTGAGTTCATTAGTTTAAAAAAGTTAATAGAAAACGCCTGAACCTAATTTTGTTTTACAAAGTTTTGGGGGTTGGGGAGTCATTGGTTTTGTTGGGTTATTTGAGCCAAACTACGTGCTAGAATGTTTTGAGTGTCAAGGATGTCTAGGAATGCTAGAATTGCCCTTTTTTGTCTTGTTTTACCCCATTGCCTGGGAAGGGCGGCAGTATTATAAAACAGGATGACTTGAGGTTTATGGATAGGTTGGGAGACAAAATGGTTTGTCAAAAACTTTTAGACTTGTAGTTAATGCTGAATTGATAACAGTGTATGTGTTTACTAGGGCACCGTGCTTATAAAGAATGCTGAAGAACTGATGAGTTTCAGTAAGGGGGAAGAAAATCTAATGGATTTGCAAGTCAAAGCTATTGCTGATAGTGGTGCAAATGTGGTAGTAACGGGTGGCAAAGTGGCAGACATGGCACTTCATTATGCTAACAAGTACAATCTTATGTTAGTCAGGTAAGTACTACAAGAGCATAAAACCACTTGACCTGCCAGGTTTATGAAATGTACTTGCCGTATTGTCTCTTGCCTCTCAGCTGAATTAGAAATAAAATATTGCAGACTATTTGGTTTTCTAGGGCATCAAACCCTGTGCTGCAATTTGATTGTTTCATAGCTTGTGTTTCTTGATAGTATTTCACCTCTATGGCAGCTAATTGGGGAGTAACTTGTGTATATGGTACTGTTATTCTGGTTTAAGTGCTTTTATAGCACAATTGAAATCAAGAATATAAAAATTAGTGGATCTAGTAAAGAGGCATGTGGCCTCAAAGGCACGTAACACTACACCACAATGGTTCCTCCTGGTCACAGTCCTCATGTGATGCTTCAGCAATGATGAGGTACACCTCTGTGCATCAGTAAGGTGTTGATGAATGGAAGAACTAATACTTAAAACTTTTCTGTCATTTTTGTGGCCCTTAAATCTTCTTGTCTGTAAAATAAAGCATGTCTGGACATCCTTGAAATGCATTCTGCACAACATAAAGTCACATTACTACCAGCAGCTCTCACTTCTGACACAAATAAATGGTCCTATGTTGAAAGCTGTAACTTCATTGGTGGTGTCTGAAAAACTCTGAACTTCTGGAAATGGAGCGTGATACTGTAATCTCTTGCATAACAAGAAGGATTATTACAGAGGTGGTGTAAAAATGAATTCAAGTCCTGTGCACTAGAAGGTGAAGTTTGAGAATTTCCATGTATGTGAACTACTTCTTTGTTTTTAAATTCTTAGAAAATAGTCTTTGCATAGCATCCCTGAAAACAGGTAATTATAACTCAAAAAAAATGAGTGGATTTTCTAACTTGATGCAGTAAACTTTGATGTCATTAGTTTAAAAAATGCTGAGAAATTGAGAATACTTGCTTGTATGTATTAATATTTGCTCTGAACTGTTTTTGTTTTTCAAAGGTTGAACTCAAAGTGGGATCTGAGAAGATTGTGCAAAACCGTTGGTGCCACAGCGCTACCCAGACTGGTATGGACTTTCCAAATGAGGAACAGAAGGGAGAGTACTGATGAGCAGGTTCACCTCTTAACCCTTGTTTTTCTTTCCAGACTCCCCCAACTCTAGAAGAAATGGGTCACTGTGATAGTGTGTATTTATCGGAGGTTGGGGATACACAAGTTGTTGTGTTTAAGCATGGTATGTATGTTCTGTAGAACTCCTAATGCCACTGTTCTAGAAGTACGATGTTCAGAAGGGTTTCACAGCTAGCAAACTTAATTTGGTAATGCACATGTCTGTCTGCACAGAAAAGGAGGATGGTGCCATTTCGACTATACTCATTCGTGGATCTACAGACAATCTGATGGATGACATAGAGAGAGCAGTGGATGATGGTGTAAATACTTTCAAAGTACTCACAAGGGTAGGTGACCAGAACACTTCAGTTATCAAGACTGAGCTATGGATCAGTGTGAGGCAAGACTCGTGCTTGCTTTGTCCTGATTTGCTACAAGGGCCGTAGCAGATGTTTACCTTATCAGCTTAGGAGCCTTCTGGAGGTGCAGAGAAGGCTGTGTGGTTTTGAGGTGTAGAGGGCTGCGTAGAGAAGATTGGTGCCGATGTCCTTGTGAATACAGTGATGGTGCTCAGCGTGTACTGCACTCGGTTTTCCAGTAATGAGTGATTTCTTGAAGATAGATTAGTTTTACCTCTTCCTAATGGCAGCCAGCTCTTTCTTGACTATTTCCTTAAGCGGTTTGTAATGTTCGTTGGAAACCAGGCACAGAGGAAAAGCCAGGTAGCTTGCTTTGTCACTGAGGATCAGGAGCAACTGACTGGTTGCAAACTAGATTTTGAGTTCATAGGTGACAAGACAGGCTTTCCTCCACATGCTACAGATACGCGTTATAGGTGGAAGAACTCCAAAATTGACTACGTCAGAGTTTTTCTGAGCAGCTTTTGTGGACTTGAATATTCTTCTTTCCTTTTTTTTTAACACAAAAGGAGGTGTTTGTGTATTTACTTGGAAGGTGGTGTGCAAGAAAGGTTAAACTTTTGTTTGAAGCTTAATGTTCTATACATACCAAGACATGCACATTGATTTAGAGTACAGAAACAGCTGTAGACTGTGTGTTTATGATTGTGTCCAGCAGTTGTCCTGACTTATGATTTATGATGATTACTTTTCTGTTTAAAAGACTGGGAGTTTTTAAGTGAATGCTGGTTTGCCAACGAATATACAAAATGCTTAATTTAAAACAAAACCGCCAACACCTTGTGATACCTGTTGACATACTAAGCTTAGTGTATTGTAGATTGTTTTCCTGCATGGTATTTCCCAACAAGTTAATGGAAAAGATGCGAAGATCTAGGAATTCTGCTATTAGTTAGCCAAGAATTGAAATTACTTTCTAAAAACAACACAACACACCCCCAAAACCCCACCCAAAACCCCCGGACACAAAAGCTACTGCATTATTATTTTTCTTTTACAAAAGAAATTTGGAATGAAAGAGTAAATTTCTGGTATAATGCATGTTTGTTCTGAAGCAGATTCTTAATAAGTCTGTGTGGGATAAAGTTCTGTTGCGTTCTTGATAGAGTGGATAAATTCTAAAAAGAGAAAATTAATGTGATGCTTTAAGCAAAAGTTTGTGTTTTGGGATGGTCTGTTCACAGGATAAACGTCTTGTTCCTGGAGGTGGTGCGACAGAGATTGAATTAGCCAAGCAGATCACATCTTATGGAGAGGTACAGCCAATGAGCTTTTTGACTTCTAATTTTTTATTTATATATCTATATATACACACACACACGTACTTAAATATGTATGTGACTTACACAGATACATACATGTTATTTTATACCAATATGTATGTCTGTTAATGCATATAAATCAATTTTAAAAAATAGGAGGGGGGAACAAACGCCTCCCTATCTTATGCTTTATCTTATCTCTGTCATATCTTATTTTGAAATGCTGATGTGGTTTTCAACTTCACTTTAGACTTGTCCTGGGCTTGACCAATATGCCATCAAGAAGTTTGCTGAGGCTTTTGAAGCCATTCCTCGAGCACTGGCAGAAAACTCTGGAGTAAAGGCTAATGAGGTCATCTCCAAACTTTATGCTGTGCATCAAGAAGGGAACAAAAATGTTGGATTTGATATTGAGGTAAATAGTCTCTCACATTATTTGGTGCTCTGCAGTACAGGGTTATATTTAAAAATACTGCTATCAATATGAAGTATTTATAGATTAATTTATTTAGATCACTGAAGCTCCGTGTTGTCAATGATTTCTTAGAATTGTAATACTGAAGTGGGTCTTTTTCATCAGCAAGCAGTTACATTCGGTGCAGTGTAGTGGCCTTATGTGGGAGGTAAAGTGAGATGCTGATCTAATGTGGTGGAGAGCAAGTCTTCAGTAAGGACTTGGTTTGTCTTCCTGATGATGGATGAAGAATGAAGGTTTTCTGAAGAGAGAAAACAAGATCAGAAAAGCTATAACTTGTTCTAAACCTGTAACCCTGAAAACCCAATAACTTGCTAAGTAGAAGCCTGAGAAGGTTTTGAATAACGTTTCTCCCCATGTCTGCTAGGCTGAAGCTGCTGCTGTGAAGGATATGCTGGAAGCTGGTGTGTTAGACACATACCTTGGAAAATCCTGGGGTATCAAGCTAGCTACAAATGCAGCAGTGACTGTCCTAAGGGTGGATCAGGTAAGCTTACAAGTAATTTAGCGGCTGAACTGAAAACCTTCAACTCAGTGCGCAGAACGCTAATGCAAAATACGTGAATCTTCTGGGAATGCAAGGCATAAAAATATTATACTGGAAAACCTGGTTTGTTTATTTCTGAAAGCCAGGAAACAGTTTGTTCAAGAGCTCATAATTTGAAATATTGTGATGTTGCTGCTTCCATAGGAGCACGATTAAGGTGTTGGGGTTCTTTTTAAGATTTGACAGTTGATACTCATATGTATTTAGAAAGTGATCCTAACTTTTGTAGAAACAAGATTTAACACAAGAAACCGTCTCTCAAATATTGTTCTTATATGAAAATCCAGCTTCTAGGGAAAATGGAGATTATAATCTTAATGATACAGATCTTAACTTAATGTGTTTTGTGGAACTTCAGCAAAAATGTATTTGCATGTAAAATTTCTGTAGATTATTATGGCAAAAACAGCAGGCGGTCCAAAAGCCCCTAAGCAACAAGGACATTGGGATAAGGATGACTGGAAAGATGAGCCTGAAAACTAGTGTGCAGTAAGCTCTGCGCCTCTAGCAGAGAGGTGTCTGTGTCTGAGTGCATGCGTGGGTATATTGACAAGCACATGGCAGATGATGCCTTTCCCGAGGACACGTAACACTGCTGACTTACATGTGTGCCGATTGCTATGTGTTGTATTTGTGCCTTTGCAAATGAATTTTACTCCTAAACACAAATTTTCACTGAAGGGATGACAAGTGCGGTTTGTTTTACCTTACTTCTCACTATATAGTGAGTGCAGAAAATGAGCCTTTAACGTGGTAGGACTAGTGGACTTTCTGCTTTTAAAGTGTGATGTTCAGACTCAGTAATTCAGAACAGCAGCTCTGATAATTCTTCTGCTTTCTGTAGCGCGCATCCTGTAAAAGTCACTCGTTTGCCTGTTCAAGCACTTGCTTGCTGTAGACTAACTGAAGTCTTAATTTGCATGCAAAATGAGGTAAAAGCCCTTTCTTTGTATATCAGGGCTCAGCTTCTGCCGTTTTCAAGAAAAAAAATTATTTTGTATTTCAATCAGATGGGTAATAATATTCACTGGCTTAGGTTCAGAGTAGGGAAACTGCATGCATTTAGTGAATGCTGACAGCGTTGTATGGCTGTGTCTGATTCTAACCTTATCTTTTTCTGCTTCCCTGTTATCTTCAAGATCATTATGGCAAAGCCAGCTGGTGGCCCTAAACCTCCCTCAGGAAAGAAAGACTGGGATGAAGACCAAAATGACTGAACAATTTAACTGTACTTCTTGAGTGACATGAGTATGTGATTTTTTTTTTTTAATATTCCAGTTGGAGCCTGTCACAATGTTTTGCTCTATTGCCTTTAAGTTATGAAGTGTGTCCACGGGAGTGTAGAACTTCAAACAAATAAATGTACTCACTGTTAAAATGTTAACTGTCATTTTATTTGGGTGTGGTTGTAGCCTATTCACACAGTGGGAAGGCAGTTGTGGGGGGCTGATGGTGTGGGGATGACCTTGGCTGGCTTCCTCACCAGGACAGAGGTGGAAAATCAGTAGATAAAGCTCAGGGGCTGAGATAAAGAGTAGGAGAGCACTCGCCAATTACCATCTCGGGCAAAACAGATTCAACATGTGGAAAATTAATTTATTAGCAGTTAAAAATAGAGTTGAAGGGTTAGAAACAAGAACAAAGCCTGAACCCCCTCCCTCTTCACCTGCCCTTCTTCCCAGGTTCGGCTGTACGCTTCCCTGCATACTCCCTCGGTACAGTGCCAGGCTCTGGGGTCAGGCCATAGTGTCTCCTCTGCTGCTCCTTCCTACCCCCACTTCTCCCCTGCTCCCCTCCCACAGGGTGCAGCCCTGCATGAGCTGCTTGACTGCCCGCACCCTCAGCGTGGGTTACAGTCCAGCAGCAACAGCCATTCCTGCATGGATTGTGGTTTCTGGCAGGAAAACCTGCCTAGTCTGGGCTCCTCTGCACAGGCTGCAGCTTCCGCTGGGGTGCATATCCACCTGCTCTGGCCTGGGGGCTGCCAGAGCTGCTGTGGGGGCGTCCAGCAGGCTCCTCTCCATCAGCAGCAGGGGGAGAGCTGCTCTGGTCCCTGCAGCTCCCCCTCCTCCCCTCGGGGCTCCCGGGTCTGTTCATCACACTTCTCCCCTGAGGGCTGGGCAACCTTTTGGCCTTACGTTTTCCCCAAGGTGCTGCTGTCTTGGTTGATGGGCTGAGCTGTGCCCTGTGGTGGGGCTGCTGGAGCCAGCTGTGTCCAGCATCAGGCATGCCCAGCCTCTCCTCAAGAGACCACATCTGCAGCCCACCCCACCATCCTGACACGTGCACCCGTACAGCAGATGAGGGACACTGACCATGAGCCTGCTACAAGGAGCTCATAACTTCAGCTCTTCATGCTCTTAATTGTGCTCCTTACCCAGCATTTGAGTGTAAAAAGTCAAACAAGTATTGAAATAATTAAGCATGGCAGCAGGTCTGCGGTCCACGCCTGTGTTCACTTTTGTTACGCGCATGCATCCGTTCCATCCTCGCCCTGTAAGAGTCTCCATGTTCTCAAAATGGCAGCCTGGCAGCAGTGAACTGCATCTCATCCTAATGGCCTTAAAAATAAACGCTGAGCAGCAAGAGCCAGCACGATGTGGAGCGCTGGAATCTTTCAGCTGGAGCCCCCTGTTAAGACTCTTCTTGGAAAGTAAACAGCTTGCATGTCTCAGAGGGAGCTTGAAAGCAGAACCGCACTTGAAATTCAAGCCACTTCAATAATTAATCCTTTTATTACTCTTGCCAGTGCTACTCTCTTTCACAGCCAGAAGGGAGTGGAAGGCTAAATCAGGTCTGGAGCGATCTTATGCCTAAATAAGGCTGCCGTACGACAGCTACACTGATGCTCGCTTTACTGTCAGTTGCTGGTGTGGCTGAAAATTAAACTCAGCAAGTTTTCCGCAGGATTGGCATGCTGGCAGAGCCAGCTGCATGAGCGCTGCTGCCCATGACTGGAAGGGCAACAAGAATATCTAAGACAGGCCGTTTCCAGAGTAAGGTTGACACGAACAATGCACTGAACGTAAGCAGCTGCTGCTCTAGCGTTCTTCAAGTGAAGCCCAGCCTCTGGAGTAGAGAACCTTAGAGTCACGAGCCACTGCAGAACTAGTTTTCTTGCCCCTCCAGTGCAGAAAGGCCTGTGGCGAAACAGAGAGAGGGGAGCGCTCAGCCTTGCCAAAACACCAGCGCAAGGTTCCCACGCAAAAATATTCCTAGAGAGTCTGCAAACTGCGGGCTCCTCCACTGGACGTAAACCAACAGTGGAAAGAGAGCTAGTGCTGAATTCGTCTCTGCTCTAAGATGTGTAGGAAGAAACAGCTTCTTATGCCTGGAACCCAGTCCTGAAATACACAGATTATAGCCGAGACAACTACAGTTCAAAAATTACAGCTGGTCCCTTTAAAGGGCAAGAGTTGCTGACTAAGATGTATAGCACGTGTAGGAAACTAACAGTAGGGTTGCTTGTCTGTGCCAACACACAAATTACTCAATAGAAGCTCAAAGCTGTAATTTTGAAAAAACTTTTATTTAGAAGTAGTGAAAACACTGGAAAAAGTATAAGTTAACCACTTGTCAGTGTGTCTAAGGAGCACGAAGCACATTCCTGCGGTCGTATACAGTAACTCCAGCATTCAACAGCATGATTTGCAAGTCTCTGTCTTCTTTCAGACCACTTGAAGATGGCTGCACATACAGGAGGGCTTCTCAGACGAGTCACAGCAGTCGCTCGTAGAACAGGAGATACGCTTGCGAGCTCAGCACTTTGGATGCAGACACAGCTTGTACATGGGTATCGCTGATGTGGAACCACTGTCCTTTTACTGGTTCGGTTTCTAAAGCTGTGAAAGGAAGCATTTAGGACTAAAAGTTATTACCAAGAATTGAAGCAATCATTCCTGTTACTGTTCTGCAGTAAGAAGAAAACTGTAAAATATTTTGAATTATTTACCTTGAGGGGACTGTCCTCGAAGGACAAGATCAGAGAGACGGTTGTTCATACTCCTCATTTTAGCATAAGCAGTGTAGTGCCCAGACCTCATTGTTCCACTGTGCTCAACAACTCCATAGAGAGAGTACAGTACTTTGGTATTCCCTTCAGCCACGTTCTACAAAAGCAGAAGTTCAGCTCTGTCAGTGAGGTACTGGGCTTTAAACAAGACTAGAATATAAACTCTTCATGTTGCTTTGATTTGTTTGCTGATGGAAGGGAAGCTGGTGATGACAGATCCATGCAAGCACTACAGCTACGACCAGTGGACGTGCACGGACTCCAGTACAAGTTGCACGCGTAAGTTATCCTGTCTTATGACATAAAATAGCTAAAGCTTATCAAGCATTCTACAAAGATTCTGCTAAGCAGCTTAGTTGTGAAAGCACGTTAGAACACGGGAAAGGAGAATCTGATTGTTTCCCCACTTACTTTACATTTAGCTGTACAGAAAGGAGCCAAGTCTATCACTTCTGGAAACTTGACATGCCTGTTAACCTTCCGTAGATTAAATCCAGCCTTAAACAGACAAAGTAAAGGAAAACCCCATAACTTTAAAATGTAGCATATTAGAACCATGCTTCGTTACTAAATGTTTCAGGTTAAAGTTTCAACAATACAAAATTAGTTTCACATTATACAAAATTGGGAAAACAAGCAACTTTTTCCACACACCCCCCCCCTCCAATGCCCAAGGTTTTCCATCATTACTGCCCTGCCCTCACACGCTGCACTGGAGCACAAGTTGAGACGACTCCTCAACTCACTCTTAGGGTAACTTAATGGTAGCAAAAGTGGAAAAAGAATCAGCTGTAATGTACTTATGTAACTACAATGACATCTCTTGCTTCTCAGACACTGTAGTATGCCTGAGGATCCAATTTTATGTCACCAAAACTGATGTCACTTCTACTTCCACCTTATTCACATAATCTTCCAGAATCAGATTGGAAAAACAAAATGAGAAGATCACAAATGTTACTTCCTTAATCATGTTACAATCTCTTGGAATAAGTTACACATTTCCATTTTCTTTGTGGAATTGCTTTTCATCTACTTAAAGTCACCTCTCTTATTTTTCAAGTATTTTGACCAAAATACTGAACAGCTTTGAATTTAGAAGAGGCAATACTGTGTCCCAATCCCATTCCTTTCCTCTTTCTTTCTTGAAATACTAAAGCCCTAAATTAAAAGTTTTCTTACAACTTGGAAAAAAGTAAGCCACTTTATTTCAGTGTCTATAAATAAGAAAGTTCCATTGTTTTGCATTCATCCCCTTTTTCTTTTTTTCCTTCACTCAGTAAGGTTCAGAATCTTCTCTTTCCCAATTCTACTGACCTACTTGTTACACTCATTTAGTAAGGGATCCTACTCTATCTGTACTGAAATGTATGAGACCATGAACTGCTATAGTAGCAGGAAACAATTAATGCTAAGATACTGCTTAATATAGTAAGCAATAACAATAGTGAGGGAATATATTGAAAATAAGCTCACAAAACAGTGTCTTCCAGGTAACTAATTGAATATTCTTTCACAAGAACACAGTCCAACTCCTCAGAGACCACAAAACCAACCCTGCATACCAACGCCTTCCAAACCTTGGGAAAAAAACCAAACCAAAACAGGCTTATAGGAATATGCTAACAATTGTACTATGTGCATACATACGTATTAAACTAATACTGTATACATACACATTTTTGCAATATCAGCCTGCTACTTACCTGTTGAAACCTCTTTAAGTGAAGAGTTAAAATTGGAGGGGCAAGAGAGATTAGCATCTGCTTACTGGCATTAGTATAAACATATTTCTTTTCACCTGCAGAAAAGGAAAACCACCAATGATAAACATCTAAACAGGTGTTACAGCAAGAATTTCTTTCTTATCACTATTTAGATGTTATAATGTCATGTACTCCGACAACTGAGAAACTGAACACTCCCCCTTTAACATGATGAACTGTACAAGAGCCGCCGCCTTGCAGATCCCACATCGCAAAAGCAACCACTCACAACATGTCTGCGTGGGGTCAGCGCAAGCAGGATGAATCCTTGCGTGTTCTCTACAGCTCTCAGAACCAGAAATTACATGCAGACTTTACTGGCCTCTTTAGCAAACACCAACCTGATTTCCCTATGACTGTCACAGCAGAATTGTCACATTTGAGGAAAGAATAGAAAAGTCCCCCGCTAAACAGCCCTACGTTCATCCACATAATGACTTTTTAGACTAAAATGCCCCTTCCCTCCGCCAAGCCCAAACCCACTCCTCTTTGCTCACTCTTCTTTTCCAGTCCCGCAGGATTCTGTTCCCCAGCTTGCGAGCCTACTATTCTGCTAAAAACTTACTTGTATTAATCTGTGTGAAAGAGGTTCTCGCAACCTACCCACGGAATACCACTTCAACCGATCCAAGTCAAAGCCAGACAAAATACAACTTTAGGAACATTTTCCCCCTTACCCACCCAAGCAGCAGATAGGGACATATTTAGTTTTCTTTTAAAAGATAATTTGTCATACTTTTTATGTTCTTCTTTGGTCCATAAAGTCTTTGTGTACATACATCACAGAGTAGTTTATTGGTCTCAGTCAGTTTTTCATTACGGGTAAATTGATACAAACAGTGATGGATTGAACCTTCTTCTGGGTTCAGATCGTCCCTGCTTGCAAGAGTAGAAAATGCCGTTTCTGGATCTCCAGTCAATACTTCACATGTCTTGATGGGAACAGTCTGAAGGTCATCCAAGGGACTTGTATCAGATTCAGCATCGGCACACAAGTGTAGTTTTGAAAGGTCAGTAGCAAGCTCTTCCTCATCTTCATTTTCATCACCCTCATCTTTCAAAGACAGGTTGTCAAGGCCATTGACAAACTTCAAGGAAGAATCTAAGCCTTCTACCACAGGGAGATCCATGAGAGACTCATTTTCTACACACCCCTGTTCTGGCTTTCCTGTATTTTCATGCATGCTCTGAACTTCTGTACTGTTTACTGGTATGCTCGAGTCTTTTTGAATTAAGCAGTGATCTTTGCAGTCATTTGACGATTCCTCTTCTTGCTTCAGATCAGGAGTTTCAGAGTTAATTTCTGCCTCTGATTCTTGGTTATACTCGACATCCTTTTCTGACTCTTCAGTTGCACAGATATCTGCCAAGTGAAGCACCTTTCCTTGAAGTTTTTGCTGACGGCGCTGGCTCTGCAAATTGGAGTACATCATATACAAGAATACAAAAAACAGAGCAAGTTTAAATGATATTTAGCATTTCTTACCATTTCTTTATCACAAGTTCTGTAGCATGCCATAGATGCAAAGGGCAGGAGGAGGGAGAATAATCTATGATCTAATGAGCAGAAGTGATCAATTAAACCAATACCCAATTTATTGTCACTCAGACACAGTTCCCACTGCTCCTTGTTACACAGCATCTTCAAAACACAGCTAATGATTCCCTTTATATCTTCCTGATCCTTTCTTCTGTCTGTATTCTAAAAAGTTTTGTGAATACTCTTGCCGTCAATGACTGGAGAACAGCTGTCTGATACAAATTAATGCTACTTCAGAAAGGCAACAAATTCCACACTCCTCTGGATACTAGCTTACTTCTAGCGCAGCAACTCATAGCAGAACATGTAACTTCTTAATAGCAAAGACATAGATACAAATGATCTTTTCAGTTGTGCATTTGAATGAGCAGACACTCTAAGCTGTCTCCTTCTCCTCTATCTAAACCAAGGAAGCAAAAAGAATTTGTGTTACCAGAAGTTGCAAGCATTTCGTTAATAAAAGCGAAATACTTCTCAAAACCAACCTTGGCTTGTTTTTTGGCCTGTTTCTTTGCTTTTTTCTGAAGGTGCTTACTTGTACCAGGGGGCTCATCTCTTTCCTTAAGATAACAGTCATTGTTTTTGTCCTCTTCATCTTCAGATTCCTTTTCTTTTTTTTTCCTAATGTTTCTCTCATTTGTAATTTTTACTTTCTACAAAAAACAAAAAGCCACAAAACAACCACAGAAGTAAAGATGTTGCTGTCCTGAATAACAAAATAGTATTCCAAAGAAAACTCTGCGGATGCGACGTTATCTGAGTTCTCATCAGCTCAAGACATAACATTTTAGTGACTGTAACATGCAACTAACTTGTTTATGCCACCCTAATGTTTACAAAAGGGGTGTCTCACTCCAGAGAGAGTTCTTGTGAAACAGCGACTGGCAGAGTGAAAAACAGTATGAAAAAGTAACGTTATGAAGGGACAAATTCTAAACCTGTAAAAAGTAGCAACATTACCTTTGGCGCTAACAGATGTAAATCTCATTAAATGCACTGAAGAGTAACATTTTACTCAAGTGGAGACATTTTCAGCTGAACTGCCTGCCACAGAATTCGTTTGCTTCTGCTAAAATGAAATTTGTTCGTTGCAGAAGATATGATCGCTTTGGCTGAGGAGGTTTCATTTCAATGCTTACTCGTTAGATTTCTTGTGAGCAGTGCTACACAACAAATCTGAAATATTGCATATACAGATTGTCAATAGGAAACACAAAGCAAATCAAGTATTTTGAGTGTCTACAGATCAATGAAATAAACCAGTATTGATCAAATAAGCACTGACATACTATCCTAACGTTTCTTAACTTTATTCAATAACCAGAATATTGACAAGTATTCTTGCACACAGGGCAGAAAAAATGGATTAAAAAATTAAAAAGAAAAAAGAAAGAAGCATTCAAGCAACCAATAGGCACCCATCGCTGTCATGCAATTTAGTTCCAATTTTACAACAGTGAAGATGAACTGGGAAACATTGTTCTTTGCAATTCAATCTTCTACAATAGCGTGACAACATTTGAGCATACTAGGTTATTCCCTAAGCCAACCTCTACATTAAAAATATTAACTGACAAAGCAGAAAGATCACCAATGGACTATCAGTGATTTTCCAGAGACAATTTATGAGCCACAACTTACAGGAATGACTCTCCTGAAAATCTTATTCTCTAACTTTCTGGGCAAATTTATAATTTTAACTTTCAAAAGAGACATTTAGAAAGATGCATAATTTCATTCTCTAATGATCATATAATAAAGGTGTTTTCATATAAGTAAACAGAAACTAAGCCAAAAAAGCAAGCACGTAAAATTTCTTACCTGATCATCTAGTATGGGAAGGGACAAATCAAGGAAAGACTCATGGACCAAGGACACCTTTAAAAGAATATTTAAAGGTCCAATTTAATTTTGTTTAGAACTGGCTGGCTTGCTGTCAATAGGCTTCTTTGTACGTAGCCTTGTTTGAATTCAATTCATGCATTCACTTGTGCATGCAAATGTAAAAACACAGCTAATCTACCTTCACAAACAGCTATCCATGACCAAAATCTAGCAGTCACATTACCACAGAAATAAGCAAGAAATACTTCTATAAATTTCAGTTTTCTAATGGCCTAGAATGTGAGTACCCAGCTTAGGGCCGATGACACTGATATCTGCAATCTGTCATGACATTCATGTAGCCCACTCACTAACACCCGTAAGGACTTCATTCTCAGGATGCATTATCCCAATAGTGCCTTCTTGCTTCACTGTTCCCCTGACAATCCCACGGTCATTCCAGTGTGGGAAAGGGAAAGACCTCACCATCTGATGAAAAAGGAAAGGGCCCCTGGCAGCAAACTGCTGGTAGCAGAACAATTAATCCACTCTGCAGTTTGTACCATGGGAAGGTGTTTACCAGGAATCTGAGAGTTAACTGTCCTGGCAAAGGCAGCTTGCTGTTGCTGACCTCTTTTTCTGGAAGTCTTTTGAAAGGGACTGAAAGATTAGCTTTATAACATAAGGGAAAAAAGATTCCAGCCAAACCATGCCCCTTTGAAAAGCATGCAGCTGGTGAGCTCTTAGAACTATATTAACTGAAGCAAATGATTACAATTCCATTTATTTCTACATATAGTTACTTTGGGTTTCGCCTGCAGATTACATAAAATTAAACTCTAGGCTATTCAAAGCAGGCAGTCTACTTACGTTTCTGCACTCCTCACACATAATTGTACTGGTTAATTCTCCACCAAAGATTCGATCTACAAAACTTCGTATTCCCTTTTTCTTTTCATATTCTGAGAATTGACAAGGTACATAGTAAAGTTAACAACATATACTATACTGGCAACTAATTTAGTTACGGCATACCAAATTAAAAAAAGACAATACAGTATGCAAGGTGTATGATCAAATGTGTCAGTCTGTTCTAGTTTCCTTCAGAAGTACAGCAAGATTCTTAAATTAAGATTCTTTCATGTATCAAAGGGATGGACGGGGGCAAGAACACTTTTGCAGAAGACAGTTTGTTTGATTGAATCAACACCTCTACCACTTTCTCAACTCAAACGCATTTCCCTGTTTTCTCAGAAGTACTGCATCCCAGTAAGAGCTCCTGTTTTCTCTCAGGACTTAACTCAAACAACTGTCTGAACCTATAAAACAAGCACTGACTTGTGTTAAGGCGCCCTAAAAATAAAAACAATTTCCTGAAGTTACACTTTCAGGTTAGCACAGTCTGAACTTAAACTTGCTCCTCATCTTCTAACCTAAGTCACACTGAAAAGTTTAAAAACTCTTCTGCTCACTGTTTAGGGTTTTTTTTATACCACCATTAAGTAACAATGGATTATTAGGACTGAATAAATAATTACATTCACATGCTAACATTTTAATTTTTTACATAAGATTGAATGATTAAACACTACCCAAACATATTTTAATGTATAATAGCTACAGAATCAACTGTCTCTTACACTGTTAAGAAGGAAACGCAACAAGTTCAGCAAGACATTTAAATAAATAGATTAACACTATTGATCCTCATATTCTAGATACACACATCTTCAAGAGATGCCATAAAGTCATACAACTAAAAATGTATCTTTTAGTTGATACTATTGGTGTTACTTTGGGTATTTCAGAAGATGTTAAACTATTACAACATCAGTAATGTGTCTTTTACCTTTAATTTTCTTTTTAAGTTCTTCTTCGTTTTGTTTGTTGGAGTCAGTCAGTGCCTTCAGTATTCCAGCACTTATTTGCTGAAATTTTCAAAACAAATACACACCATAAAATTTCCTAAACTAATTTACTAGTTCATTTCA
>Ga0181612_159968_pt1 | contig 20833 bp, 10 predicted proteins | sample HoacroProtozoa21_FD_119630 | JGI IMG/M metagenome (GOLD analysis project Ga0181612, IMG submission 119630) | Hoatzin crop microbial communities from Cojedes, Venezuel. Combined Assembly of Gp0051906, Gp0051904, Gp0051908
CCTACAGCAGGCTGCACAGGACCTTGTCCAGGCGGGTCTTGAATATCTCCAGAGAAGGAGACTCCACAACCTCCCTGGGCAGCCTGTTCCAGTGCTCCGTCACCCTCAGAGTGAAAGAGTTCTACCTCATGTTCAGGTGGAACTTCCCATGCTTCAGTTTGTGCCCACTGCCCCTTGTCCTGTCGCTGGGAACACTGAAAAGAGTCTGGTATCTCCCTCCACAGACGATTACTCAGTCAAAAATTACCACGTCCCCCAGCTAAGATGAATTAGCACTGTCTAGAACACATTTTCATTAGACTCGCAGAGGCTGATGTGGAAATTAAAAACTGAAAGGACACAGTCAGATGACTGACCCTAAATAACATCTAAGCAATTCAATCTTGTCTTTCCCACTGCAGGCTTAGACAGCAGGATATCGTAACTGGTATCAATCAATCTGCTTGCTACTGTAGCTGATAATGGTCTGTCACTGAATGAAAATTTTTGTTATTATTACATGACTCAGGCTATCCGAGGAGATAATCAATTCTATGAAAATCTTCTTCATCAAAGAATTAGATTAATAAATCTTATTTCTCTTGAAACACATTATGTACTTCATTGTCAACACTGGCCAAGGCTCACTAGGCTACAGGGAGAATCCACATTGAAACAGTTGTGAAGGTATTACCAGAAAATGAATACTTGGGAGTTCAAAAGTAGTCTTTGTATTACTTTATATCTGCCACTGAACTATTTTTTTATGTGATGTAATATGAAAATGTCATGCTGCTAATGTAGTTCTAGGAATGAACATGAACATTTTTGGCCTCACATGCAAATACTTTTCAGTGCTAGAGATTCACGGGTCTATACAAACAAAAACCTTACAGCAACAGCACTCTTTGGCTCATACCATTATCCCTGTTTAACTGATGGGATAACTGAGGCAGAAACATATTGAACTTTTTGTCCAAGGTCACACAGTGAGGTCAGGAATGGAGCTAACGCAGACTCCGGCTCTTCCAGTTCACCGCTCTGTTGTAAACCATCTAATCTCCCTTTTACCTCTTTGGCATTGATGCAAAAGAACAAAAGACTGTTAATACACTCTTACTCTTACAATTGCAAACCCCCAAGGTAAAAAGAATGCAGGTTAGGATCTAAAGCAAGTATACAAAAATCACTGTTCAGCTCACTGGATACAGAAATATTGCAGCACGTCCCATTACTTTAATAATATCTCACAGCAGAAGGTACTTGAGTCACTTTTAGCATACTGCCAATTCTAACTAAAAGCTCTTAAGACTACTAAAAGTTACGCAATCAGCCAGGAACATGTAGCTGATGTAGACTCCTGGAATCACATGTTATAACCAACCATTTCATTTATGTATGAAGAAAGGTCAAAAGAAAGCTAAAAATAAAAAAAATAAAAGCAATATATCTAATTTCTACAGCATTTTACAAGTGTCTTATGAATACTAAGTAATCACCTCAACAATTCCATGACAAAATGTTACCAGCAGCTATTTCAACACAGAAGCTGCATGAAGAAGATGTGAAAACTGAAGCTGTAGCTTCAGACCTAAGTAATAACAAAAGGCCTTCGAGTGCTCCAGGGGCCAAAACCACACAAACATCAGTCAAATGAAACATCGATGCCAGCATGCTCAAGGTAGTGCTGGGATTCCCTGGCCACCATCCTGCTGTTCTGAAGTTGAGGTTTTCCATGATAGCCTTTGCTTCCTGATCCATGTGAAACAATGTCAACTCAATGCAGAACAGTTTGCATTTTTTCTTCTTACCACACTTAAAAAATACAGCTTTATTGATAGAGTACACTGTGCTGCATTTACCCCTACCCATCCAAGCATTCTCACTTCGTTACAATGAAGAAGAAACATAGCTTATTTTCTGTTGCACTTTGGTTGCCGTTAGTAACTCTTATTTCTAAGTGATACTGTGTATAGAAAGTTCAAAAGGTTTGTGTTCTGTATTAATCTGATTTAATTAACTTCTTAACTCCTCTTCCTAGCTTTCTAGAGCAGTTACCTCTTTGCCATAGGCATAATTTTTTTTTCTCCTGCTGTCAGAACTGCACGAGTAGAAACAGAATGAAATAGCACCCAGCACAAAACATGTAATTTAACAACCTGCATAACAAAATTTGATAGTATATTTTGAAAAAGGGCTTAAATGATTCAGACACACCATGGAAAATCAGTGGAACTCAAAGTCATTGCAGAAATGTCATTCCTATTTGATATTTAAATATCCAAATAAAAGTGTTCAGCTGCTCATAGGATCTCAGTATCTCAAACTCCCTAGCTTTGGGTGCATAGCAGAGGCCATGGGTGCCTCACCTCCTTGAAAAGCTACAGTCTTGTGTGGAATTCAGAGATTTTTTTTAAACAGCCCTTATTAACATTGTAAAGAAACAGTATGTCCAAGCTGGGCATCAGAGTGGCCTGCTGACCTTTTATAGGGGTGCTGCAACAATAAGTAAAGCGTAAATACCTGTTTATTATAGCAGATGTGGAGAGAGCTTTCCATTTCTGAGCCCTACACTTTAGCCACAGAGGCATTCCTGGACAGAGAGAACGGGGCGCAAGGCGACACCAAGAGCCAGTCACCCGAGTAGTCTGGGACCTGGCTGTGAGGAACAGCTAACCTAGAGGCTGCAATCAGAAGACAAGAAAAACGAGCATCACGGTTGATCTGAAAGATTACAGAAAGGCCTCAGATGAAGCCACCACCGACACAAAAAAAATCCAGCTGCACTCCCGGGGCTTAAGGCGAGTGTAATTAAAGGTGCTGACAGTTCACCAAGAGTGCAATGACCCAGCTGGCCACTCATGAGAAAAGTGCCAGAGTACAAGAATGCAAGCAGCAGCAAGATCTGCAGAAAAGCATTTCTCCTAGTGCGTATACTATCCGCCGGGGACAAATGTTCCACAAGCCTGTGGTCTGTGACATTGAGCCCTTCAATCAGCTCACAGTAATTTTGAGAGTGAGCATGTCCAGCACAGCTCCTTACAGACAAGTGTCTTTATCCCACTGCCCGCTTTCCAGATCTGATAGGCCGTTCATATGCTACTATGAAGAAGCTCAAAACAGGTTTTTGGTTAGTAGTCTTCCCTACTACCACATGAGAGGTTTTAATAAAGTATTTATAAGCTGGTTTATAATGAAGGATAATTTTGGCAGAGAGCTTTACTGACCTGCAGTGCTAACAAAATATTACCCCAGTTATAGAAAATAGCACAAAGTTCCATTTCATTTTTAGCATTGTACACTTGGCATAAATTGCTAGCTTATCAAAGTATAATCCTCAAAATGGAACAATTCTAATCCTTTCTTCAGCCCTAAACATCAGGGACTCGGATAAAACCAGACATATTTACAAATGACATCTCACTGTGATTTGCGAAAACTTGTATCACCTCTTTTTGGATGCCTTTTATTGAGGTGTATCCCAGCTGTCTCCCTGCAAAACCAAGAACAGACTGAAAGAGCTGTTACCATTCATATCCAGTTCAGGTATCTGACTTGCACAAAATAATTATTATATTTGCTATGTATCTAAGATATAATTAACAGCACATGTGATTGAGAGAGATTCATTATGTAAGTCAAATTCCAACACCTTTGCTCACTTCAAACAGCACCTTACTTTGAGAGTAATCACAGTGAGTTCAATGGCACTGCTTGCCAAATAGGGTAGTATTTAACAGGAGCCAAAGTGACCCAAACAGGTACATTTTGTAGTAAACTCGGTCTTCACTTGTGTTTATAAAGAGGCTGTACACACATCAGGATCTAGCATATATAAGCAAACAAACAAACAAGTTACAGAGAGATTCAGATCTCTCAATGGTAATACACTATTTACATGACACTTAGATTTACTTTAAACGCTAGAATATCAAGTCTATCGTGCCTTCATGGTCTGTATATAACCTTGCTAGATAATGAAACTGCTGTTATGGTTTTTGCTACTCCTATTTGAGACAGGTATTGTAACCACAGAGTTCAGTTGTGAGCTTCTCTGATGATTCCGGCTGGGAATGACAAAAGACCACTGAGATACCTTTGTCCCTTCTTCCTCAAGGGCAAGCCACAAATGCTACCTGAAGAGGCAGATAAATTTCAGGCAAAGATCACTTGAGAGCAGCTGTAGCTACTGTACATATGCTTTCTATGCCTGAAGAATCAATTAATTTGTAATTCCTATAGAAAACAGTAGGCAGAAATATATAACACAGCTGCCTGTCTTCCAAACATACCATTGGTGGAACTGCTACGAAGTCAGTGTCCAAAACTTGCAGCTGCATGCTTCCACCAGCAGGTTGTTTTCCCTTCGCAAGTCACACAGTTAACCATTAAAAGCATAGGTAGGTCAGCAGCAAGAGATCTGGGACCCAGGAATTTAGTTCCCTTCTTTGCTGTTTTCTTGTGCTACCCAGAGAAGCCATCAGTTTACACATCCCTCAGTCAGTTCCTCAGCTTATCGACAGTTCCTTAGGTCACACATGTTGTACAGCCATGAGAGAGAGCTTGTCATGTGATGTAGCAAGAGAAAATAGAGAAATTCCCCTTGTATAAGTACACTTCTCTTTAACAACCTAAAGCAGCTGTGATGTTTGCAAGTGTATTTTCATTTTAACTTATAGGGCATTAAACAAGCAGAAACATGAAAAGTATTTAATAGGCCCAAATAAAACAACAGCCTCTTTGAAAGTTTTAAAGATCAGAAACCTTAAACATGAAATTTGAAACAAAAATGAAACCACCATATTGTGTATATTACTACTGATATATCATCCTGCAGTTAAAACTAAGTCAGATAATCAGGTTATGCTCAGCTTACAAGATGCTGAGTAGTAGAGAAAGAAACATTTGAATGTTACTAAATACAAGGGGGAGAAAAGGTTTGGATAATGCCTTTAACTTGTGCTTTCTGTAATGGAAACTCTAGATCTGAAGCAAAATACATCCTGAACAACTTGTTCTCCCCTTCAAATATTAATCTGTGTGAATTTTTTCCATGGAAACTGGTAAACCCACTCAGTCTGCAACTACACCATCAAAACATAACTTGAAAAAACATAGAAACCCTGACCTCATTGCCTCCATCTTGATCTTTCACCTCATGGCTCCTGTGTGGTATAGCAGCCTTCACTGTTTAACAAAAAACTGCAGATTTTTTGAGACAGCACTTACGCTTGTCTCCAAATTGCACACAGTATCACACATATCCAGTTAGTCACCTCAAGAAATGAGAAATAAAAGCTAGAAGCATTAGCACAGCAAAACAGGTATGAGAACATTTACACCCTTTTTTGCTCGCTTCCTTCTAAAAAACCAAGGAACCAATTCTCCTTTTGCAGTTTCACCCAAGGAGAATGCTACAGCCTGCAGCGGACTAACATTTGATTTACACTGGCACGCATAAGCAATAAGTGTTTGTTCCAGGGCTTGAAAGCCTCGTGTTAGAATATTTACGCACCTTCAACAAAGATTTTTGTCTAGATAGCTTTTCTTTCACATAAATATATTCACAGTATTATATCATCTAGTTTAGGTAAGATCAGAAGACTTGCCAGAGGATTTGCAAATTGGTCCACTAAGACTAGCAATTGACCTCCATAATAAGCTAATGCTTACATATTTCCAAGGAATGCAGCAGGTACGTGGCAGCCATACCACACTGTGATATTTTAATTCACACAGTCAGCACATCAACTTTTTAAGCATTCCTTATCACTCAAGCGGGTACTTACAGGGTCAGAAGGACCACAGAAGTCTCTGAACACTTTTGGAGGCTCAGGTTGTATAATCTCCATTGCTATGCAAGGGCCTGAACACAACTCTGTAACCATCTCCTGGAAGAGATAAAAAGACAGAAATAAATCTGAGCTTCTTTGGGCATTAGCAAGGGTTCCATTCCTCCCCAAAACGAGACCCAAACTTACAGACCAGGAACAATTAAGGAATCTCGGTGCATTTAGGAAAGCGAAGACATGAAACAAAGATGTCACTAGTATTCACAACAAAAGAAATGTTTTCCATTTTGCTACTTGGTTTAGAAGGTGGAGAATTAGGTAAATTCGATATTTAGCTTCAACAGGATACTGAGTAGCATGCAACAGCATCCACAGTACTTAAAATTCTTTTGTGGGTACATCTTTATTGATCCGGGCCTGGATTTCACAGAAGCATCCCACAACTTGTCAAACTAAACTGAATCAATGGAACACACTTTGCTGGGTATAAGCCTATCACACTATGTTCAGCCAGTTCCACAGACAGCAATGTACTTTACAGTGTTCCCTACAGGGAGCACAGCAGACAGCCTATATTTGTTTCCAAATACCATATAATCATAGAATAGTTTGGGTTAGAAGGGACCTTTCGACATCATCTAGTCGAACACCCCTGCAACAAGCAGGGACATCTACCACTAGAACAGGTTGCTCAGAGACCCATTCAGCCTGACCTTGAATGTTTCCAGGGATGAGGCACCTACCACCTTTCCGGGCAACCTGTTTCAGACAGGAATACATCCATTTGATGGCTTGTAAGTAATTAAAATGCCTCTTGAGCTTTCGGTTCTTACTGTCTTTTCCTCACATATTACTACAGAAGCTGAAATACACAAGCCAACAGAACAGAACTGAAAGGGACCTGTGGTGCAACCTGTTAGGGAAAGGGTCCTTCATCTGGCAATATTCTTGTGGTGTGCTGTTACCAGAATCTCAGCTACACCGAAATAATCTGTTTCCCTGGAGCCTCCTGGAGAGCAAAGAGACCTCTTGAGTTCTGAGTGGGTGATGAAGATGGGTGTTAGTGTTCATAACCTTAAATTAACTCTGGGCATTAGTGACCATTTGGAGTTTGTTAATTAGAGGTATAGGTTTCACAAGCAGAAAGAACCTATTTTGATGTTCTAGTCTGACTTCCTTTTTTAAAACATGCCCTTGTAATTGCATACTTGTCTAGAAACTTGGGCAGACAAGTTTTAAACAAATCAGGACAATTAAAAGAATCAAAACCAATGAGGAAAGGAGAAAGCAGAAAGCATTTGCAGGAAATAAGTGAGGACAGGGAAGGACAAGCAAGATACTGCAATCACTCCCATCAGCCATGGGCAGGTCAAGGATGAGCCATGGGAAAGAACAGGAGCATAAAGAATGGGCAAAAAAGCAATAGGAAAAGCAGGATTAAGTAATTCTGTGCCTTTTACGAATTGTGATGGTAACTAAATACACAAAGATTCCAAGTCAAGCAGCATGGTTCCAAAGAGCTGGTATCTTCATAACAGATTCCACGCTGAGAGCACGTGCTTAATCTCCCGACTTTGAACTCAACGGGACAGAATTTTAGCCAAGTGCCTCTATCATCAACTTGATCCGAGAAAATGTGGGTAGAATAATTCCTGAGAGGACACGAAAAGAGTGCAAACTATCTTCATGCTCTACAACATGAATAAATATTTTAATTCCAAAAACTGTCTTATCACCAACGGATCCTCTGTTAAGAACAGGTTGAAGGGCGATACATTTCATTCTGTTAAGAAACAGTAAGTTGCCACAAAGTTACTACTCCATACAATTTCATTTCATTCTGTCATCTAAATAACTAATAACAGGAAAATGGAGAAAAAACAGGCTTTCATCTTAAGTTGAATCAACTTAATTCCTCTCTGCAAACTGTGGTTTTTCTTCTTCCTCCCTTTTCTATTGTTTCTGTATCAGCACTGACATCCCACCAGCAACAGCATCCTTCATTGCAACACAAAGCTGAGGACTGAAGACCAGTGGACATCAGCTACAGCAGAGAGGCATGGTACTATGTGAGACAAGCTTGGTCTACCTTACACAGCCTCATCAAGACTAGAGATTAATTTAAATAGCAGATACTGTTTCTCTGGGAAGACTCTCAGTTACAGCTAAATCAAATTTTCTTTAGCAAATAGTTTATTCATCAAATAACATGGTTTGTGGTCAACCAAAACCATTCCTGGAGCTAGATCAAGCTCAAGCATTTTTGATTAACAAAGCGGATTCTGAGCTGACCCGAAATAATCTCTCTCCTTTTTTCCCTGTTTTCTGTTCTGGCTACAGTAGGAAATACAAAGCAAAACGGCACAAAAACTAATCAACAGTATGCAAAATCCCATGCAGGAGATACCAACAAAGCTAAAATTTTGGGCAATTGTTCAGCTTTCTCTTTTCACGGAGAAGTGCTCTATATACAACGTCAAGCCTTTACTTGACTGACAAGGGGTAACCAGCAGAAACGTGAGTACAGTTTTTGAAAAGGATTTCTGGATGCCAAGTATCTTCTGTGCTGAATTATTTTGGAATGATAAAAAAAAATTAGACCAAAACAGATGGCTCTGAGTCATAGATACAAGAGGTCATATTCTTTCTTCAATATTCTATTTCGCAACATTCTTCTTCCTATTTGGCCTGCACTGACAATATCTATTGCTGTTCCCATATGTGCCTTCTCTGGATCCCTTTACCATCATGCTTAGCTTTCCCACATTTTCATGTTTCACAGATACTCTGAGTGCACAGAGATATTAATTTCATCTCATTTCAACTGAGTGCATATAGCACATATGGCTTGTAGGACAGAGCCCTAGATTCTCACTTTTCTTCAAATCCCATCTAAAATATATCTTCTTTATTGACTTACTCTGTTTAAATGTCACTCTCCCTTCTGAGTAACTCTCCAATTAAATTATGTAACTAAAATTTGCAACTTATCAGGGGGTCAGAGACTGTGCAAAAGAGCTGCAGAAGATGGTAGAGAAATCCCAATTTGGTTCAAAGTAGAGACTTTAGCAGTACCACGGGATTCTTCAGGCCCTGAAATACTGGTCAGATATTACCATATTTGAATTCTGCCACATGCCTGCAAGTCTGCCTGTTCAATCTTCCTTTGGTCCTTGTCAAAAGCGGTGTTATCACAGGAGACTTTAAAAGTATTCCCCAGTCTGAGAGTGAACTAACAGTACTCCTAACCTATTTAAAGACAAATCTACAAACCCTGTTGAAGGATGTTAGACTAAACAATCATGGGGGAGGGGGAATAAAAGTGTCACTATCAGAGTAATATTAGTAACTGTCTGGAGAAATATTAGTAACTGTGTAAAAAACTTTTACTAATTTAACCATTTAAAAATTACCAATAATTTGTGTAGTACATAGCATGGCAGTGAAGCTAAACTCATCACTATTTGAAAAATGAACCAAAATCCTCTGACAAAAGGTGATGCAGAAATGCAAGCTCATCTTGTGTTCCTGCTGTTCTGTCTGCAGTCGGGAAGTTTTATGTGACAGTACAAAGCATAATAACACATAGAGTCTTAGACGTTCACTGTGATTACAGCATATCTTAAACTTCTTCAATTTTCTGAAGATCCACAAAAGTCAGATCAATAAACTTAAGAATAGCTCAAAATGTCATTAGAAAAACATTCAAATACATCAGCCCTATTGTAAACAAAATAATAAACATATATTCTGGTCCAAGCCACTACTGCAATATCAAATCAAATAAGGACACAGATATGACACACTCTCACAGCTCTACCACAATAAAATAACTTATCTGAGGAGGTTTTTTCACTTTGCTGTATTTTACAAATTCCTTGGCTGAACACTTTTCACAAAAGACTTTCCCTTCTTGCAATATAGATAGCACAACTTTCAAGACAAGTTAATTTATTTGAGAACAAGCTAGAACTGGTCAGTACCAGGTTTCTAAAAAAAATCCTATTCACAATCCCAAAAAAGGAAAGATGTGACTGCTTCCTCATTTAATCGTATTTTATTTTTAAACAGATTCTTTGCAAGCTTATGCTTACCATGTATTCAGCGACGACACCTTTGTAAATCTCATAAAATTCTTCCACATTTGCACGCTCCATGTTGAACTAAGAAAACAAAAACGTTAGCCACTCTGCCTTAAACGACAACAACAAATTGACAGACACCCCCTCTTAACCAGCAAACATTCAGAATACTCTTTTAAGTTTTATTAGGTAAAAGGAATGGCTTTACAGCTATAATGGGAAGTTTGTCAACAACTTAGCCCATGACACCACAGGCAACACAATACACAGTATCTTCTGTTAGCTGATGCCACTAAGACATGCAAGAGGATCTGTCTGTAGTGAAGGAAAGGGGCTATTCTTCATTTGTGGTGGGCATTTGAGGCATAGTGGGATTTTAGATCTCAAGACTTTCACAAAAATCAAAGGGCAGGACTTACAGGACTACTCTCGGAAACAATCTCTGTGCCAGCTTCCTTTAACTGCTGACTATATCAGGGTGTCAAAATCCTTTAAGTATCCTGACAAACCTTCCCCTAAATTCATAGTAAAAATATATATTTTAAAAAATTAAGGAAGGATATTAACAATAATTTCTCTAATCTTAACTAGTACATTTTTATACTCAAATTGCTCCAGAAGTGACAGATTATCATTATCCCCCTTCCAACTACAGGAAACTGAGATACAGAGAGGTAAACTGTCTCGGCTTAAGGCTACCCAGTAACCATAAACATGTTTCACTGTTTCTCTTACAGAGAAACAGATCAGCTGATCAATCAAATAATAAAACACAAATATCACAAGGACAATGCTGATCCCTAAACATTGCTACACAGTCTGCACAAGGGTTTTGTATTGTAGGAAGACACCTGTGCATTGCTGTGAAGCGCATACAGCACTGCTCCAACTTCCATTTATCGGAAAAACATACACAAAAGGAAACCTACCATCTGCAAAGCTGAGATCTGAAATCCTTCATTGATGATGGCTTTTATAATCTTTCCAGCTAGCCCTGAAGAAACACACAAAAGACAGCATTCAATTTCGAAAAGCATAATTTACAACTGGAAGGTATTTACGCCAATATACCACTTATTTTCAAAAGAAAAACACCATGTTTGTGTAATGCTGTGAGAGAAAGCAGAGAGCACAGCTGAGTTCACATACTTTATGTTCTATCTAAAGTGATGTGTTGATGGTTTCAAACAACTAAATTCCACACAGTTGCTGAAAAAGAATATCTACCAAAAAACAGTAATTAGTGAAGCCTTTGCTCTTCTCAGATCAACTGCAAAACTCCCAGCTGCTGCAAGATCAAGTTTTGTATTTTTAATGAAGTTCCATTGGCAATACTGACGCTTAAGCAGTAATCAGTTCAGGGCACAGGCTGCCTATTTTGCTGGTTTTATACAGTGCCACCAGAGTGGTGGTCCGACTTTAAGCTAGAAACAATGCAGGATGATAACAAACATTGCCAATAAACCAGCACAAAAGTTCACGTCTTCTATGCTAAAAACATATTCGTGCAAAATAACCTACTGCTTCTAAGCTTATAGCTCACAAATATATAACTGCTGATGATCCTGCTTGCTCTGCTCTCTCCAGAATGCATCCTCAAAGACTGAATGACACTGTAAAACAAAACACTAAACTTTGGAGAACAAGAACCACCGATTTTCCACTGAATGTGTATTTTAGATTTGCCTGTGCTTACAAGATCAGGCCATTCTGAAGATGATGTCAACCAAGCCCAGTACTCTGTGTGAATGAATTTCAGAGAATCACCATTTTCATAGAACGCAAATGCCTGTCATCTAGTACAATTTGTTAGAAACTGCAAATCGCTGGACGTTTATTCAGAACAGAATTAACCACAGAATACCCTGTAATGTACAACAACAGCATGATTTGACTTCTGGTCATTGAATCATTTTATTAACTAGTCTTTAAATTGCGGGATTTTTTAAAACAAGCTACTATCTAGGTTCTTGCATGCTCAAGACTTGAATTGTACACAGTCTGCTAAACCCTGTGACATAGGATTGGTGAGCTTTCCACCCCATTAAAAGGTCAGTGGAAGCTCTGAGTAAATGAGATGGATAGTTGGAGGGCTTTCAAAATTTGTATTTGCAAAAGAAAATGAAAAAACCTGTCCCTGAAGTATCCCCCACTGTATTTTGACATTAAGGTTTATGTAGAAAAACTTTCCCCATATTAAACAGTGCATACTTCTTCCAAAAAATCTTCAAACTACTAAAGGAAAAACTGAGATTTTGGTACATACTCAGTTCATGCAGTTCTTTAAGCTCACAGAACTTAGAAACAAGTGGAGGCAGGTGAAGTTCCTGTCCCACTAAACTGTGACACCATGGCTCACTAGCATTGAGAAAAGTTTCCTTATAATGCTCCTGTGAAACTGGGAAAATAATAATAATTTAAAAAAAAAGCAGCAAAATTAAGGCACTTCGACAGGTAGAGAGAGAAACCAGACCCCTAGTTTATTTTTGTTCACACTGCTGGAAAGGCTGAGCAGCTCAGATGCTTCCACACAGGTTCCAGTGAGGCAGCGAGCCTACAGTCTTGACTTCAGAGATGAATGGCCAGTTTATCAAGAGATTAAGTGACTGGCTGGGGATCATTCAGGAAATAAATAAATTAATAAATAACCTGTGACAGAGCATAAACATTTCCTCATTCTCGACCTTCAGAGCCAATACTCCAGTCAACAGCCACCGCTTCATCAGAAATCAGCCAAGACAAAGAAAGGGCAGCAGCAGACAAATGGCAACCGCCACTTGCAGGGACAAGGCTACGTTGGTATGAGCAAGCTGCTTTGCATGACAGATCTCCATTTTATGCTTTAGCAGTCAAGAATGGGCCACTTGCACAGGCCTTCACAGCCAGCAAGTATCTAATTGATATACTCATCAGGTATCAGGTTCTGGGGTACTATGGAGATCTGCTTTTTTACAAAACTTTTGTCCTTCAGCAGTTTTATGAGCCATAAGCAAAATCCATGCTTTAGAGAAACAAAGGGGGACTCAGCTTTCTGGGCTGTTTCTCTACTGAAGTCGTTCAGACTTTTCTTCTCTGTAGATAGGAGACAGGCTCCTTTAACGACAGAAATCAAAGCAGGAATGTATTTTGCACAAAGGTCTTTAATACAAGGTTCGTTTAATAACTAACTGTGATAAACCTATGAAGATTTTCCTTGCATTGTATTCCTGAGTTCACTCTCACTCATCAGAGCAACAGAGCACCTTGCTGCTCCAGATAGATTGCCCACTACTGCAAGACCCAAAAGGCTTAACCGAAAGAATTATTGTCACCATTGTACTCAGATCATCTCGCCAAAAAAGTTCAAAGTGCCTTGAGGAAGGGCCATGAAATTTCATTTATGTTTGTAAAGCGGGATGTTAGCACCACTTCCCAGATGTGGCAACTGAGGCACAGGAGGATAAGCGCAGCAGCAGCGCAGATCTACAAATCCAGTGACTTGGCCTCCCCTTGTCCCAGTTTAGGCAATACACTTATCGGTTCTCCTTGGGACACTTTCCTATCAAATTCTACCTGAACCAAAACAGAAACAACAAGCATAGAGACAATCCCCAAGAGACAGAAGAGTGGAAGCCCAAGGGTTGGTTTGGGATTTATTTCAGGCTTTCAGCCAGTTGCATGACTGAACTGGGACGTGTCCTCTCCTTTGTGGGCAGACCAGGCTGAGGAAAAGAGCTAATTAGATAGAGTGCCATTTCAGCAGCTTTCAACAATTTGTTTTCAACTTTCAAATCCAGATCTGTAGTGAATAAAGAACTTTTTAAGGACCCTTCAAACAGGGCCAGTGCAAGTTTAAAATGTGATTACAGTAAGAACCCAAATCAAAGCTGCAGATTAGGCACCAGTTATGATGAATTTTCAGTCACAAAGCACAAAAGAATCACAAGCATTACTAAATGCAACTGGGGGAATTTAATACTAATCCTAACAAATATTAGAGTGAGAGAGAGAGAGCAAGCAAGCAAGCATGCACACACTTTATGTCTCCTAGGCAGCATTATGTTACTATGCACCTAATACAAGACAGATAATCTTCCAACATATTTTAATCAGATAAAATGATAAGGCACCAAGACCTCCTCAGTTACATTGATCTTCTACAATGTGTTGCTTTACAGCACACAGTATTTGAAAATTGTCCTTCATTAAGAAGCAGAAAGTAGCAGGGAAGACATTGGAATAAAAAAATGTTACAACTGTTTGCAGAATTACGGATTGGAATAAAATAAAACAGTTCATGAAAGTCGCTTTTAATCTAACAGCACTTTAATTAGTGGGACGTAACAGCTGTGTTGCTGGGACCTGCCAGTCCCAGTGCACTGCAAGCCACCAGCTCTACAACTAGGGATGTTACATTCTCTTCCCTTTGTTCTTGGCCTGTTTCCCAATTTAACCATTCCACCATTAAAAGCTTATTAGGTCAAACAGCAGACTGCCTTCAAAGCAAGTCAAAAACTAGCTTCCTCATCTCAATCTTTGTATGTCATTTTTTTAATACCCTTCCAATAATTAAAAATAATTCCTCTGGAACATCAACAGTTTTTTGACAGGAATACACAAACTGTCATGACTGATCAGATCAATGTTCCACCTAATCCAGTAACATATTTCTAGAAGTACCCAGTACCAGATGCTTAAAGTAGCACTAACTATAAGTAGCAATTTCATTTCATGTCTATTTTTGACATTTTAAAATGCAATTTTGCTTCACAGTACAATGAGAATTATCTCATTCCTTATTGCCAAGCGTTAACGGTTCTGTGCCAAAACTCCAAAGAAACATGAACAAGCTTGACTCCGAGCAAAGTCCTTTTTGAATTCCAAAATAGGAAAAAGTGGGACTCAGAGCTGGGCCTTCCTGCAGTGTATTTCAGTTGAAGTTGTCACTGATCTTTGATTCAGACAACACTGCAAAACACAGTGCAGTAGGAAGCTGACAGATGTCCTTCTCAAAAAGCGCACTTCTTCCTATCAGTTGGTCAACCCACCCCCTGAAGAACAAGGTTTATCTATCTCTTCTCTTTCGCTGTTTCTACTTAGAAATAACGCAACTCTAGATATTCTTATCATGCAACCTAAATGCACCATTTCTACGCTCCCCAGAAGTCTGGCCATAGTGATAGTCTGCAGCTATTGATCTCCCAGCCTCGCTGCATAAGGATTTCCAGTTATTTTTATATTCGTACTCTGAAGCACCAAGAAGTGAGTCACCGAGGGACAGAGGGTCTCCTGAGTGACACGCATTGGGCCAACAGAGAGAAGAAGGGGAGATAAAAAGCTACCCAGGCTAACCATAAGGCAGATGAAAAAAGACAAGTGGACACCAACATAGGATAAAAAGGAACATGTGAGGAAATTATGAGAGAATATTGTTCACAGTGATACAATCCAAGATTTTCCATCATTCCTCATTTATTTCTAGGCATTCTTTTACAGGAGAACCTCAAGTCTGCAGGGCAGCTTTACAGACATTTATGGAGAACCCTATCAACACTACAGCACTGGTGAAAATCTTTACAAAACAATGTTCATTTGAAAATACTAAAAAGATGAAGACAAAAGAGATCACCACTGCTTCACTGGAGAACAGAAGTCAGCACAAGAAAAGTACAAAGACAGTAAATCTTAGGGGACCTTGAAACCAAACTGACCGAGCATTTAATGTGACTGAGAACGGGAACCCACAGAAAGATTCAAAGGAGGTGAAAGGTTCAAAGCTTAATCCCAGCTGCAACTTTCCGAACTGCTATCAACGAGGCAAGACCACACTTGTGAGTGCTAGAGAGGGCATTAAGACACAAAACGATGAAAATCTGTAGAACAAAAAAACATATTCTGGGAATTCTTGCATGGGAACAGATGGGAAGAGTCAACTTAAAATTCAGATACAAAAACCCATAGCAAAATAAAAGTCAAAGATCACAGCCAGGCTACAAAAAGTATCCAGCAAATTTAGCTGTGCAGTGTGTGCTGTTTGAACAGGGAATTTGAGGAAGAAAGAAAGATTAAGAAGCAAAGATCAACACCTCTGCAACAGTTATGCTGAACTCAAGCTGATGATTGCATATTTACAAAATAAAAAAACAGAAAGGCTTAGGTTTCTGTCTTTCTCTCTTTCTCTGTTTTTGTGTTAAGAGAAATACAAAGAAATATCCAGTCTCTGTTTCTCTTTATTTCTTTCTTTTGAGATGTTCATTATTTTGTACTCCTTTAGTGCATGCACTTTTTTTTCACTTGAGAAGATTATGGCCAATCACTCTGGCTAGGAGAATGTTTCTATGGATATAATGATTTTTGTTTACTTTTGCTTATTTCTTGAGTGTGAACAAAACTAAACATGATATTGTTGTTGAGGCTGTACTGCTGGATTATATGATGGCGGTCAGTACTATAATTCAAACCATTCATATGCTTACTATTATTTCTTTCTTTTTTTTTTGGTTATCCTTACTGAACACTGCGCATGGGACTTTTCATGAATGGTTACAGCTACAGAGAGGAAGTGGTTAAAATTATGCTTTGTAGTGTGCATTAGCCCATAATTATAAACAATAACTTTTACCTACTATTGCACTGTCAATTAACTTCACTCTGGAGGTTAAAACCCTCAGGAGATCCCCTATTATCTGCTCCAGCCTTTACAAATTTTATATTCCACTTCCTGTGGAAGGTTTGCCAACTCACTGTCCTAGATCAATAGTAAATATACTGTAAGCCTTATCATTTATTTTTACTTGGCAAAAGACTATCACATATTCCTACATTCTGTGTCTTGGCTCTTTTCAGGCCCAAAAGGGTAGTAAGAGAAGACACTTCACGATACTTATCTTTCGCTCCACGCTACAGTGAAGTTAGACTATGCATGGCTGCATTTTTTTAATTTTTCTAAAATGTGCTCAAAAACTTCTAGTAACAAAGGTTCCATTACATCCCCAGATATCAGGCCAGTGATACACTCTGAAGTTTTGCTTAATGATTAGATTACATCTTCTTTCATCTAAATCAGTAAATATGCATCTATTTTCCAAACTGACACATAGAAAGCTGTATATCCCTCTATTCTCCACTTCAGGTTAAATAAATGAAACTCTTCATGGTTTTGTTGGCTAAATCTCTTATTCTTTTTTCTCTCAGTTGTTTATGTATTTTTGAAACAGAGTGCTCAGAAACTGGACATGGTACACAAGCTGGGTTCTCACCAGCACTCAGCAGAACTAGCTACTGAAAAAACACCTAAACAAAGCGTGTCCAACACTGTGAACACTGATTGTGGAATACCACTACTCCAACCATCTCTCTACAGCCTTATCACTGATACCCTGGCAGTTCTTCTCTATTTTGTATTTGTGCATTTATTTTCCCTCCTCTGTGGTAGTGCTATGCAATTGGTTACATTCAGTTTCATCATCTTCACATGTCTTCATTTCTGCAGGAATGTTCTGAATTCTTACCACATTCTCCAAAAATTGTAGTGGACGCTTGGTACTATCTGCAAACACTGCCAGCATGCTCTGTCCTTCCCCACCCAAGACGTTAATGACAATTTTGACAAGAACTGGCCCAAGGATGGGTGACTTCACTTGTAAAGTCCTTTGAATTTGATGTGCTCATGTCCAATCCAACGTTCAGGAAAACGTTTAAAGCTACGGAGAGGCTTATGCTGCGCAGATTTAAATGTACAAATTACTCCACTAAAAGAAAATTTTGGTTTCCTAACAGCAAGGGACTTGGATGAAGACACTGATATTCAAGTGAATTAGACAATCCAGCTCTGTTTTACCTTCTTTTATGGAAAGCATACTTAGAGAATACAGAGATCAGCAAAGCATATTTTCCTTCAGAAAAGACATGCTGGTAAAAGTCCATCATTGGGGGGCTGGACTAGATGACTCAAAGAGGTCCCTTCCAAACCCTAATATTCTGTGATTCTGTGATATCCTCACTACCCAAAGTGGTTTAAATGAAATTATAGACTCTCGATTCATCAGTTTCCTTGGTATGAAAGAAGTTTCATTAGCCTGAAACTCCCCAAACCACTCTTAGAATTAACTTCTCCCTAACCCTTTAAGAATGAAAACCCCAAATAAACACTAATTTCTAATGTATTGTGGGTTTTTGGGGGGGGGCGGTTTGTGGTTTTTTGGGGGGTTTTTGTTGTTTGTTTTTTTTTATGTTAGCACCATCATCCCTGCACAGAGATGATTTGCAGCAACATGAGCACCACTAATACAAGTCTATTGAACGCTGCTGGGAAACACTCTCTTACCAATGGTAGGAAGATACTTATAAGCTTCAGCAAGGATTGGCTGTGCCATTTGATCAGGTTTTTTCTCTGAAGTATACCTCCTCTTCTTCCTTCCAGTCTCAAACTGTCAGAAAGGATTTCCAGATTCAATTCACCTCCCCCTCCACCTTAATCAATTAAAATGTAAAGTATATTTTTCATACTTTGAAAAAATAAATATCACATCCCCACTAGCCACTGATATCCAAAGTCAGTCTAAGTTGTGAAGACAATGCCAAGCTGCTTAAATTTTATGCAGGAAATATACAAGAAACAACATAGGCTTGGTTTGAAAAACAAACATCCCAAGTAAGGAATATCCATCACTACAACTAAAGCAAAGAATTTAAAACACAAATGAAACTGGATGGACTACTGTTCTCATGGAACCTAAATTTTTTTTCTAAAAAATGGTGATAAAGAGGTAAAGTAGGTTGCTTTTATTTTAATCACTTTTTCCTAGTTTCTCTAAAGAGCAAAAAAACCAACCAACCAACACCCCAACACCACCAGACACCACCAAACACTTCAACACCCTCTATATAGTATATTCAAGGAAAACATAAGAAACAAAGAGCATTTAATTTTGCACAAATATGTCTTTTGTGCATGGGCAAATCCATTTGTAGAAAAATGCCCGTATCTGAAAGCATAGTGCTTTACTAGGTAAGTTTTCACACAACTGTAGCACTAAGATTGCTGTATTGCATGTGGGAATATACAGAAGTCACATCTGAAATGATCCACTCCACTTCTTCAAAACTTCTGCAAAGATTTGTGTTCGTCTCACTTCTTTTCCATTTCCAGATTCTATCTTCAAATAGTTCCTTCCAGACTTCTAACAGTTAAGTGTATCAAGGCTATGACTGATGCCCCTTTGCACTCAACCTTGTAGACAAGATACAAAGAAAAGTTCTGCCTACGATGAGGTGAAGTCCACAGCATCTGCACTTCACCTTTCTATTATGCATATTTATCACAGACAGAAGATACACCTTCAGATTACTTATGAGAAACTTGCATTCCTCATTTTTTTTTCTCAAGCATGAGAAAATAGCTTTCTGAAAACACTGTACTACTTCTAAGTTTCCTGGAAATAAAAACAGTAAGTTACTCAAATTTACATCTAAAAACGCAGGGTAAAAAAAGAAACAATCTCCAGTGGTTTTTTGACAATTTAAAAAAATCTTATCTAATGAATAAAAAGCATCTTGATTAAAAAAAATGAGATAGATACCTAGTACTGAGAATGACAACAGATTTGCACCTCTTCTATCCCATCCTCTTTTTCTTTTCCAGTGTATTTCATTTGTTAATTACACGCATGTAACTGTACTTAGCATACCACAGAGGTGACTTGGACATACTCACAGTGATGCCTTCTCTCTTTCAAAGAGCAACAAGAATATCGCGGTGTCAGGAACAGTTCTTCAGTTGTTTACAGTCAGACATATAAGCTACTACAATGCTGGATTCCCACTCTCTACAACCCTTCTCTCCCTACTCTCTCTTACAAAGCAACTTCACCTGAGATCTTACAGAAGCAAACCCTGTTTCTGTACCTGTTTGCGACTAAACTACTGTCCTTGATATACTTTTTGTCAAAATTAGGTTTGTCTTTGGAGCCAGGAACTACTCTCTCAAAATTTTTCTAGGTCTTTGCATAAATAAGGAAATATGATTCTTATGATTACCTGTCATGCAGCATTTTGTTGATCAACATAAAGGTCTATGACTTTCTAAAGCTATCCAGTAACTAATACGTTAAGATAGGAGAGCTCTGTAAGATTTATCATCCACGCAGAACTGGTCTAAAACCACATTACCACAGAATATCTTTTCCAGTTGGAAAGAATCCACTCCTTTTGTTTTCTATAAGACTTCAATTTTAGTTGAAGAATACTGTGGAAGACAGCACTATAATTTTTTTTTTTTTAATTACATAAGAGGAACAGGGGTTTAACTTACCAGCAATGTTAGAGCAAAATCTCAAGCTTAACATATACTAGAAGAACAAACCTGTCTGGGTAGCCTGTCTCACACCTAGAAGCCCTCAAGACCAGAGAGGCTTCCGTACCTCTAGGAATGCCTTTTAGTTTGCATCAGGTCCAACAAAAAACTAGCAGTTTTGCTTTTCAAGTTCATGGTACAGTTCTAGCCCCAAATTTGTCTTTGGCAAAACTCTGACGTTTAGAGAACCCATGTCTCAGCTTGAGATTGCAGAAAAGGAGGGCAGGATTTCACGTCTCAAGCTCTGTGCTGTAACCTAAGTACGAAATGTGAAATATAGCACACTTCTGACCTCAGCCTTTATAGCCCGATCATCACTATTTGTATCATTTTTTCCCTGCTCATATTTCAAAGAAATTAAGTAAAGGCCACACCAAAGAAACTTTAAACCAGTCATGAAATACCAAATTCTGATTCCTACAGCAAACATGACAGGTTGACTATGAGCCAGCAGTGTGCCCTGGCTGCCAAGAAAACTGATGGGATTCTGGGGCTCATTACGAGGAGTGTGGCCAGCGGGTCGAGGGAGGTTCTCCTCCCTCTCTACACTGCCCTAGTGAGGCCCCATCTGGAGTACTCTGTCCAGTTCTGGGCTCCCCACTTCAAGAAAGATGAGGAGCTACTGGAGAGAGTCCAGTGGAGGGCTA
>Ga0181612_157931_pt1 | contig 20831 bp, 9 predicted proteins | sample HoacroProtozoa21_FD_119630 | JGI IMG/M metagenome (GOLD analysis project Ga0181612, IMG submission 119630) | Hoatzin crop microbial communities from Cojedes, Venezuel. Combined Assembly of Gp0051906, Gp0051904, Gp0051908
CACCAGGCTGAGCAGGTCATTCACCTGCTCGCACCAAACACAGCAGTTGTCTCTGCTGTCCTCCGGTACGAGCACCAGGCTCAGGCACTCCCTGCAGCCAGAGACCTGGACAGCTGTGTCCTTGCGTGGATACTTTAGAGTTATCTTAATGCTTTTTAACCTGCTCGACACATTCATGTCTTGCTCATTCTGAGCTTCTTGCCAGCGAGTCTTAAGTTACCTCTATGGGCATTTTGATTACCCCCAGTTGGTTGTTGGTCTTTGTATGAAGGTGTGTGCAGAGCTACCAGACGTTATGCATATATGCCTGTCTTAACTAAATTGGTCTGAGAAATCTTAAGCACCCGTGTAGTCAGAACAACATAATTACATATGCAATGGAAAGCGCATTGTGCAGTTTCTGTACACAGTATTCTTTTTCCAGTATGCTGGACATTCACAGATAAAGAAAGATCAAACGTTCCATTCACTGTTTGCTGCCTTTGGAATCTGTGCAAGCAGAGTATCTTAGGATGTAGACTCTGAAGAGATGAGGTGGCCCTGTTGCTCCTGCAAGTTGGTATATTTTCAGCAGAAGTGATGCAGTTATATATCATCTATGCAACTGCAGTGATTCCTCTGAGAAATCACCTGTTGAAGTGTTTGTGTACACCTAAGTACGTTTGTGTATGCGCGTGCCTGAGCCCAGACACAGTCAGGTATTGTAATTTATATAACGCTGTGCAGCAATACCTGCAGAGGAGGTGGTTGTCTGTGTAATATATATTGCTGCTCAGTCTTACTCATCAGTGTATATGAGTTTGCAAGCTGCTTCACTGGTAGGATCTTCTGGTTTATGTCATGCATGGAGTTTAGTATAGGAGTCCACAAGGTCCTGGCCCTTGACCAGAAATCCTAACTGATGTTTCACTGCACTTATTGCTACGCTTTTAGATTGTCACTCCTTGTTTCAGTGTGTGTGTTGCCTTTGTGTCTGAGTTTCCCTTGTGAGGAGGTGGCTGGCTCCTTCCATTCGCAGTTCAGTGCAAACCAGCACTTCAGCAGTGTGGGTGACCAAGAAGATTGAGACACAGGCAGGATCAGGTCAAGAACTACAGTGATGGTGTAGGTATCTTCTAGTGCTCCCATGGTAGAGAGAAAAACTATTATCAATGGTAAGATAACAACTTTAAATGCCGAGTGATTGCAGCTGTGATAGGCAAGGCAACTGCTGTAGATAAGCTGAGTACATCTCTGCAGACACAAAGATCTTAGGGCAGTGATGCTGGGCTATGTTTCATGCATTGCAAAAAGACACTGAAAGGCTGGGTGGAACAAATGCTGGAGGCCGTGCTCTCTGCAGCCTCCGGTGGACTGTAGTGCATGCAATGTGATGTGATCACGAAAGCGAGGTTTCAGCTGCTAGTTTTTACAGCTGAATGGCACCAAATCCTTTGGTCTTTTGTTGACAGAGATTAGAAGTGTCACAAGAAAAGATAACAAAGCAATTCTGAAGCTCTATTTCAAAGAAGTCTCAGATTTTACTTTTGAAATGTCTCTTGATGAATTTAAGTAAAAGAGCTTTGTTATAACAGGGATTCCAGGTATTCAGTAGCAACATTTAAGCTTTGCTAACCTAGATGTCAAAATACAAAATATTGAAGATTCAACATCACAAAATTTGGGAAGTTTTTTATGTAACAAGCAATGCAATTCTAAATCTCAGTGGTCATACAAAACAGTGTTGCTAATAACGAATGTCATGCTCCTTAGGATTATAAAAGGTGATTTATGAATATTTATTCAATAGCTTTATATTTTACTAAGAGCTATTCTGAAATATTCAGCTAAGATACTTTGCCAAAGGCTACATGGAAATAACACATAAAGCTTATATACCAAAAATGATTTGAGATAATATAAAACTTGCTTGTGAACATGTGAAATATGTATTAATTTGAGCTAGTGTTCCAAGTTGCTTTGCTCTGGTTTCAAATATACTGCAAAGATGGTGAAAGGCTTGTTCTGCTCCATGTTAACGTTTGCCATACTGATAGCAGGAAGGAGGGCGCATTCTCAGTGTAGGTAGGTCCTGAGCCCATAAGTACATGGGCTTATTGCAAGTTCAGGTTGTTGTTAACAGTAACCTCTTCTGCTTCCTGGCAAGACAACAGTAAAATATACAGTGCTTTTATGGTATGTTTGTAATAGAGCTATTTAGCAGAAAATGTGCTACCCTTGTCTCAAAAATAGAGCATATCTAAGCAATTGTTTAGCCCTGTGTACGAAGGATGACATTTGTAAATCAAGATGACAGGAAAACATTAAGCATCCATTTTGTAGTATTAACTTAGTTCTTAGTCATAATGTTCATTAGGCATATCACTAAACGCGAACTGTACAATTTTTGTGTACATGTGGTTCTTCTCAGTCTGTGGGACACTCAGCAAAATATTGTCTTTTTAATACTTTATGTCTTTCAGTTTTATCCAGTTTTCCTACTCAGCTGAAACTTTTTTTTTCAATATTAGGCAAATTATATTCATTCTAGTGAGCCTGGATTAATTGGCCTGCTCTTCTCCTGGCCTTTCCTGTGACAATTTTTTTGGCCCTTCTTCCAAGAGTACATAGTCATTCACTGCCACCTTGCTATTAAATGCAAACCATTGTTTTATCTTTGTCTTTTGAATTCAGAACATGGACATGAAGACTGACAATCCAAAAGTTGGGACAGATGTTCGACTAACATATTCTTCTGTGAAATTATATTTTTTCTTTGATAGAATATCAAAACATGAACAGAAACAGAGGTGTGTATGTATGGTTGTATATGTGTTCTCCTCACTGTTTAAAACAGGATACTTGAAAAGTAAACACGGACCACTTATTTCATTCTGCCTATTCCTAGGCTTTACTTTCTTCAGCTCTTAAAAGGCAATGTATTTGTAGAAAACGCTCTCCCCAAACGGAAAGGGGAATAGTTTCAAACCAGTTGTGTACTTAAGTCTGTCTGACAGATCCATACTTCAGGGAGCAGGCTGCCCTGAGCTGCCCCAACTGTAGCATAACCACATCCGTTCCCAGGGTCCTGGCTTATTTGGGTGAACCTTGGGAGGGTGGAGGAGGGTGGTTACGCTGCCGCTCGTGCGTGGCGGGATGAGGGAGCTGGGAGAGCTGCTGCAGCCTAGCGGGTGGCCGGTAACAGCATCGTCCACCTGAGCCTGGAGCGGCCCTGTGTTTCCCAGTGCAAGCAGTCAAAGAAACAATGCTATAATATGGTGTTTTATATTTCAGAAGTCCTGTTTTAACATTGACTAGTCCTACTGAGTAATGAGGTCAACACTATCAAGTTTGAATGTCTGCCACCAACATTTCTCTCAACCGCTTAGATTGTCTTGATTTTCAGGCATTGATCAGCCCCACACTGATAAGCTACAAGTGCTTTATCATTGCTGAAAGCCTGCTGAGCCAGCTGTTATATTATCTAGATTTCAGTGTCTGACTCCGTAGAACTGAAGTTTAGCAGTGAGTATTTATTTCTCAGAAAAGCAGCCTTACTTACATTTCCTGGGCCTGTCGTTGTTATCCTCAGAGTCTGCTGCTGACCTAGCCAAGGGTAACTTCTGCAGAATTTTCATGATTACCTAAGCAACTGCATATCTAATGGAGTTTGATGAAGAAGTAGCATGTTTCATAATCACGGAAAGATTACACAAGAGTATTCAGGGATGCCAGAAACAATGAGCATAAGATTATAATCAGGGTAGATGCTCTGGGATTCCCACTCAGAACGTCGCTGAACTAAATCCAGCACTTTATTCTGGAAAAAAAAGTGCTTGAAAAGCTTTCTAAAAAGACAGTATCACAAATTATGTCTTAATGTAAGAAGATGCAAGAAATTTCTTCCTATCCTTAATTCTACCAAATGAGCGCTGCATGGTTCTGAAGTGAATCTTCTCATTGTCAGTGTCTGCTAAATCTGGGCATGGCCTCTAGATTATATATCTGTTACTGTCTTGAACTCTAGCAGTTACCTGAGGTCTTTTTTGAGCTGGAAGGGGCTTTCATATTTGTTTCCTTTTCCTGTTTGGATTTTTTTTTTCCCTGTTAGGAGTAGGAATTTACGCTAACATCAATAGTTTATGAGCTACACACATTTTAATTCACAAATTGTGTTTAAAAATCCTCTGCACAGAGGAAGAATTAAACAGTGGGGGATAGTGGCTTTGCTTTCAATGTAAAGCTTTTGCATAACTAGCATAATGCCCAGAAACCCTCACATCCAGCTGCCTTCATGGCTTGCTGCCTTTGCTGGCTGTCTCCCAGGAGCTTACAGCTCCTTCAAACATGCTCACTTCATTTGTTTTCATCTCCAGTGACGTTTTTTACAGTTTTGTAGCTGGGCTCACAAATAGGCCCTGAGTTTTACTTGTCTTCGGACTGCATTTCTCTTTGGCTTTTGCTTCTATTATTAGAAGGGCTTAATTGTTTTTACACTTCTGATGAAGTGTATCTGCAATTTACGAGCCTAACAAGGCATCACGCCATCTGAGCTGTGAAAGGAAGGAAGCAGGGGAGTGTTGAATCATTGGGGGTGAAAATGGACACACAGGAGTTTAGATTTTGGTAATTTTCACCTTTCTTCCAGCACACAGGGCTGGTTCTCTGTCTGTAAGTACTAACTTTATAAAATAAAGATGATCCTGGATATAAGCTGTGCACTACATCTCCCAATGTACTGGGATGCGAGCGACAGGAGACACTTGATCTTGAACAGAGGTGACCCCATCCTTTCCCTCCCTCCCTCTTCACCCTCCCCATGCGTGTTCCCACTTCCCCAGCCCCGTGTCCCTAAGGACACATAACTTCCTTGAGCCATCGGTTTCTGTGACTGTCACAATGCAAAACCTACAAACAAATTGCTGAGAAGTTACCTAAGCCTTGGACTTACTAGTAGGTCTGCTAATCAGTAGATGTGGACCAGGTTCCTGATGTGAGTTTAAGGTAGGAGTGAAGTAGCTCACTCCTCAGTGAAAGTGAGCTGGCAATGCTGCATCTAATGTGGGATAGGAGTGTAGGTGTGCAGGGAAAATCCCTCAAGTGCCGCTGCTTCCTTTGTGGCCAGTGGTTTTTGTTGCCACATCCTCAGAGAAATTCTTGGACGTGCTGTCTCCAGCTTATCACAGAATCATAGAATCATGTGTTGGAAAAGACCTCTAAGATCACTGAGTTCAACCACCCACCCAACACCACCATTCCTACTAAACCATATCCTGAAGTGCCACATCTACACATTTTTTAAACCCCTCCAGGGATGGGAACTCAGCCATCTCCCTGGGCAGCCTGTTCCAGTGCCTGACCACTCTTTCAGTAAAGAAATTTTTCCTAATAACCAATCTAAACCTCCCCTGAAGCAACTTGAGGCCATTGCCTCTCGTCCTATCATTAGTTACCTGGGAGAAGAGACCAACACCTGCCTCACTACAACCTCCTTTCAGGAGGACTTTTCAGTCCTTTCTGCTCCCACCGCTGAGGTTTGCTCTTGAAAGGACTGATTCTTTCTTTAATGATAGGGCTGGCTATCTTGAATTTCTCTCTGGAAAGAAACACGTTGCGTGAGGCATCTCTATTTACTCCAGCTTTTATGGGTTAGTCTCAGTTTCACTGCCTTTAAAGGAGTTCGTATTCTGGTAATGTTTGTTTATTTTTGGTGTTTCTATGTTGACATTCTTATTTAAAATACTCCACATGTTGCACTCTCACAGAGTCTGACCTTTTTCCTGCATTGCATTCAGGCTAAATTCAAAGGCTGATAAAAGTTCCTTTATTTTTCATACTTAGGTAATGATTCAATTTTCTTTCATGTACAGATGTGTGTCTATGCAGTATCTACCTAATAGCATTAATTTATATTAATAAGTAAATCCAAAAGGCTCTCTGGCACAGATAGGAGTGTTACTAGTTTCATGTAGAGAAGGCAGACATCCAGCAAATGGGTGAGTGAAAACGCATGCAGCAAATGGAGCGTAACAGGGACTTGCTGAAAGCACCATGCCCTGAGTGGGCTCTGGAGGCATCTGCTTTTGTGTCCTGGGGCTATCGGCAAGTGCTTGTCCAGACAAATGTCTGGGAGAGGAAGATGAGGAGGGAAGGAGGGTGCCTGTTCAGGTGTCTCTGACTCAACACACGGTCAGCTTCATGTAATCCATGATAAATGGCATTCTGAATATGTTTTAAAGGTTATTACGGTAACCCCATCCACAAAAATGTGTCTTAGTAGCAAAAGAGCACCCTTGTCTCTTCCATAACCCAGTCCCGTGATGGAGACAAGCAGCGTGCACAGTGGGGTGGTCCCCGTGGCTCTCTGGTGCACATGCAGCTACACGTGTTCTTTCTCCTGCGTGAAATCTCCTTAAAACGGGAAAAAGCTGCATCCATTCAAGCAGGAAGAGTTTTTCTGGCACAGGTCTGGTCCAGAAATAGTCTTCAAGAGCCCCATGTTTGTTCCCAAAGTGCATGGGAATATATATTGGTAACAAATGAGGGTCAGTGGTGATTACTTCTCTGGATGGCGCAGCGCAGTGATTCAGGCCGCAGCAATGCATGAGAACAGGCTCCCTATTAGCAAACCCCAGCGTGTCAGCCAGCCCGTGGGGATGCAAGGAGCCAGTGATGGGGGCCAGTTTTGTGTGGATGGGCTGTTGGTGCGGCCTGGCCAAGGGGGACACGTGCCAGAGGGCACGGGGACGCTGACCTGCCTGGCAGCGCATGTGGGTCTGGATTCCACGTCCCGCTCAGGGTCCGGGGTGGGAGAAGCATGAAACAAGGGTCAGAGCTTCTGCTGACAGGGGAGTGGCCGGAGAAAAGCGAAGGGGACTTATTAAATGGTCAGAAAAGAAATATTAAAAATATGCAATTTGGCCATGGGTAGGAGCTGGGGCTGGAGCAGTCAGCTTGTCTGGCTGCTAATGGTAACATGCTGTTGCCATTTCCCGGCATGGCCCCAGTGGGCTAACTGGGCCCAGGGTGCTGGGGCCATGCTGGGCCACCCAGGCCCTCCCCGAAGGCCACTGGGAAGGCTGGGAGCAGGGCCGTGCTGCGCTGCTGAGAGCCATGGGTCAGCAGCGCTTGGTGTCTCCGGACGATGCCGGGGCTCCTGCCCGCAGCACAAGCACACTCCCTCGCTGGTCCCAGCTAGCCTCGCTGGCACGTCTCTGCGGCTTGGCCGCTGTCAGGGGTAACAAGCGCCCCAGGCTCTCACAGCCCTGAAGACCACTTTCTGAGGAGCTTTATGTGGGACTTTGGTGCCCAGAACCTGCTGCACGATGTTGCGCGCTGAGGGTGAGGGGCTGTGCCAGTGGCTGCAGGGGACTGGCCGAGTGCTGGTGGATACGGGTGGATGTCAGCGACGGCTCCTGCAGAGCTGTCCCGCACCGAAACCTCTCGCTGGCCCCTGAGCCAGCTCAGTGCCCGAGCACTTGGGGTGACTTAAGGTGTTACCGTGACAGGAAAGCCAGCATAATGCCTGGCACACCAGCGCACAACACGTTTCCACTTTGCAGGCGAGCCTGGAATTCGCCCTGTACCTCCCCGTTGCGTCATTCGTGCTCAGAGCCTCCCCGGCCGAGCCAGGAAGTTCCTAGCTGTTTGTAAGGGGTGGGAGGGATGCTTTGGCTCTGCTGTATTTCACGGCAGTTGGAGACCACTGCAAAGACAGGAAGGCACTGCATCGCTCTACCACAAACAGCACACGTCTGGAAAATTGATACGCAAGACGCTTTCGCGGAGAGGTTGGTGTGTCACTGTGACCACCAGCGGTCAGAACACAGCCGCAAGCCCGCAGCAGCCCTCCGAACACGCCGCCCCGAGCTGCGCCGGGCTGGCAGGGCTCCTGCGCGTCCCTCCGTCGCTCCCAGGTCGTCGCGCTGCGCTGCTGCCCGGTGCCCATCGCGGCCGGACAGGCCTGGCCTGCCCTGGGGGTCGCAGGCCCTTGGGGCGTCCCTGGCTCCTCCGTGGGCCCACGGCCGCAGGGGTGCAGGGTTGTTCCCAGGATCCTGGCAGCTTCTGTCCTCCCGACACGTACGCCGCGCAGCTATGTGTCTCCTGCGGAAATCAGGGCATTCCCCTCACCCGCTGTCCAGCCGTATTTCCTGTTTATTTTAACGGTTCCAGGAAGCACTCCTGCTCTGCCAGCAGCCAGGCCGCCGCTGAAGACAACGCTGCTGCCTCCTCCTTGCTGGGAGCAAGGCTCCAGTCAGCAGGACACGCAAAAAAACCCTGCTCCTGCAGAAACCCCGGGGCCTGACGTGCAACAGGGACAAGTGAACTACTGTGCCGTGGGCTAGCATTTTGGAAAAGGAGCCTGGTGTTAGGTTTGCACCTAATTTAACACCAAGGTGTTAACTGGTGTCACATGTCTGGGATGGCTCTTCTGTGCAGTGACAGAAACGCTGTTTGGTGCCGCAGGTGACGCGTAACAAACACCCGCAAGCCCACCCCCTGAACACCTGTTTTATGTGGGTCTGAGTGTGCCTACGCAGAGCGGAGCTTCACAGCCACAAAGGGGAAGCTGTCTTTCCTCAAGTGCCACCCTCGAAGCCTGCTGCAGACGTGACCATCTTCTGCAGACACAGGTGTGCTTTTTCAGTAGAGGTGTAAGCTCACTGCAGCTATGATGGTCCTGAACCCATCAGAAACAGAAGAACCAAACCCAGGTGAGGCTGAGGGCAATGGCAGACACAGCCAGCCCTGCGAGTCCTTTCTTGGACAAGAGTCTGTGCAAGCAGATGGCATTACACCCTGCTCCTCACTCCCGCAGTGTTCCTTCCAACCTTTTGGGTACCCTTCCCATTTTCAGCAGACCTACACCATCCCCGGCACATGGGAGCCGCAGTCAGCCGCAGCCGCTGCTTCCTGGCAAGACCCTGGAGCACAGCACACACGCACCAGGGCCAGCAGCGAGAACACAGCCGATCCCAGGGACAGCGACATGTCTCACCACCACGGCTGGACAGCCGCAGCAGACATCTGGCGACAGGAGGGATCACAAGGGGAGGACTCCAGAGCGTTCACCTGCTGCTGAGCTGGGCCACACACCCAATGAGGTAGCGTTTCGTCCTGGTGTACGGTGGTTACGTCTCTCTCAGGGAAGGTCTCTCTGTTCCTTGCCTGTTAGGTAGTACCCAGACTCTTCTCCTTCTGTGGTTACCACCTGAGCCAGCCTTACAAAACACTGACTCTGGCACACAAGGTAAGTAAGGAATCTTGTTTTGTTTTCTCTCCATACATCATGTACTAGACAAATGCAACATTCCGGCTCAGTTGGGTAACAAAGAGGAAGACATTCAAAACTGACCATAAAGTAAATTTTAGAAAGCAGAGTTTATATGACAATAAACATGCATCTTGCAAAAGAATGAAGATAGTGTATTGGTATTAAAACATATTTCCATACAGAGACAGCTTATGCAGCAATTTACAAGTTTAGCCTCTGGCTGGAGTAAGCAAGCCCTTTAAAGCTGGCATTCAAATTACCAGTAGCTTAATCAGCCATACTTTAAGTACATCATAGCAAAATTTGACTTAATGTTTACATTCACTAGCCATTCATAATCCAGCATCAAGGCACTTTTATTGTTAGTACGTCTGTCCCTGTGTCCCATGCCTCTGCTTACCCAGACGCATGTACCAGCACAGCGACACTTGGCGACCAGTAACCTTGACCGTAGACTCATTATCCCCAAATAAAAAAGCACGTGGTTATCAGACAACGCATCGCGGTATAGAAGTGCCAGGCTATATGTGACACTGTAAACAAGACTGGTGTGTTAAAAAAACACGGCAAGTTGACTGGATCCATCAAGGAACGTGCTCCAACATGAACAAGAGCGATAGGTGTTACCAGTTCCAACGCTGCAGTGAACGCCCACCCACCGCGCCCGCCATCACTGGGAAGGACAGCCGGTGTGGGGCGCAGGCGAGGCTTCAGCCTGAGCAGGAGGACGCGGAGCTTTCCAGCCGTCTGTCGACAGTTGTGCCATGTGTTTTTCATCTGTTGTTACAGAAGTGTGCTTCTGTAGAGTATCAGTGACCTCACTGCATATATCCCCTTCAAGGTTGTCTTCGCAAATGAACAGAAGTACTGGCTAAGGCTGCATTCCGGCAGGTACTTGCTGCCCACCCTCCCTCTGCACTAAAATTAGGAGGAGGGGGGGAAGTGGACAGTTGTTGAGATATGGCCCTTAGTCATTAATTTTAAACTTGTTTCTACCAAATCTTGTGGCCTTAAAAATGCATCCTTGCATTAAGTCAGCACTGCTTTCATTTTTAGGAATGGCTCAGATTGCACAAGTACTACAAAGGAAACAACAGCGAAAGCAAACACACATGCGTATTAGCTTAATCTTTTTTTTTTAAATGCTTCTTCCATTTTTAAGGAAGAGAAATGAGAATTTGTGAGTCCAATGCAAGATATTTAATTTTACCCTTCTCCAGACTTTTCACTTACACCTTCACTTCACTGCACTTTTCTCAATCAAGAGCTCAAGCTGAAGACTCTGGGGCTGGCTGTAACTCCCAAATGGCTGTTTCCTGACAAAAGACTAAATATTTTTTGTTATAAACTGCTTCTAAGTCACATGAAAAGCAACTCCTGGAATTTAAAATGGCTATATGTATCCATCCTAGCAAACAGGCAAGAAGTTACAGGAGATCAATTAAGTTTCACAATCCATCACTCGGGAGACCTTTTTAACATAGTTAAAGGAATGTGTCCAAACAACAGTTAATCTCAATTATAACAACTGCCTCTGAAAAAATAAACTAGTATATTTAGTCCCATTTAATGTACATAAATCACAATTTAAAATATGTGTGTCCTGGAGCGGGGGCTGACTATTAACAATTTGAGAGTCTTTGGAGTTTCAGATCCCACCGTGAAGTCAGTCAACGCCATAGCAGCACATATGGATGCGGGTCTTCTATATGCAAGACCTGGCACTAATTAAACAAGTTCAATTACTGAAGTTAAATCAGCACGGTGGTTCCCATATTGGGCAAACCGAAGTAAGATCTGGTGGTGCTCGTGATTTCCAGCCAAAGCTGCGGCTGCAAACCCCACCCCAGGCCATGGTGCTGCTCCAGTGCCCACAAACCGGACTCAGCCCTTGCGTGCAAACTCCTTCCTCCTCCCAGGGCCAAAGATTTTTTCCAGTCCTGGTAATTAACATTTTGCTAGGCTGCTGTAGCACAGATAGGCACAGGCTTGTGACAAACACTCCAGCACGAAGTCTGGAAAAAATTTTGCTTTGCTGTGCCAGGTTCAGGCTTCACAGGCAGTTTAGCTGACTACAGTAGAGTGTACGAAACATAATCCCAAGACTTTCCCTACAGTGGGAGAGGATATTCCCAGACTAACTGCCCTGAGAGCAAGCCAACAAACCCCAGAAACAACCCCAAAACCTTCCCGTTCTAACAGAACCACCACAACAGAACTATGGGGATAAATATAGTCACTTCTCCTGTAAACAGAGGGGCAGTTAGCCAGCCTGCACTCAAGAGATGTTACAAAAAGGCTAATATAGCAAAAATACTTTATACTTCTACTAGCCTCCCTTCCCTGCCACCAAAGCAACAAGGTCTTCACAACTATTCTCCAACCCCCACCTGACAAATTCCAGTCCAGGAAATCAAGATGGATATGAAAGTGTCAATACTGAACTGTGATTTTATTTTAATAATGCTTTTATTTTATGAAGTGCACCATAGTAATTGGGGGGGTGAGGGAAGCTTTTTCTTTAATTGCTATGTTAGGGCCAAGTTCAGAAAATTTCAGTGGATTGCTGTAACTACATTAAGGATGCTCTAAAAACCTGTATGCAACTGTTTGACACAATTAGATTGTTAAGATCCAAAGTACAAAATCAAGTTAAACCCTGAACACTGCATGATATAATATTTGGCACATAGGTTTATGAACAAGCTGTAAACTTGTTATTTATATGTATTGTGGCTTCTACAAGCTGTCCACCCACCAGTATCTCCTGCTTAGTCTTTAGTATTTTAGTCCTAAATATACCCAACAAGCCTGAAAGACAGAACGTAACTCTGCCAGACAGATAAAATTCTCTCAGGGATATGCTCCTGTACGGTTCTGTGAGTTTATTACCACTGGCCCATAAGCAACAAAAAAAGAAAGATACCAGAAGTGACAGGCCAGAACTCTTGTTAGCGCAGACCTTTCAAAATGAGAATCCCTTGACGCTGTTTGTTTAATGTTGGAAACGGTCCACGATTAACAGCAATTGAGAACAAAATACCTTCCTTTTACACAACAGAAAGGCAAATAGCAACTTCAGGAATAACTGAAGTTGTCCCTCAAATATGAACATATGCTATCAAAACTTAGTATTACTGGATCACAAAAAAAACAATGAAAAAAAAAAAAAAAGAACTCATCATCATGTTTTTGAAAATGTCCAGGCCTTTGAAACAACGTTCAGACTAAGTAGCCAGGTTGTGGCCCACAGTATTTCAGAGACAAGCAGGAGGTGGGTTAGATGCACGTGGCTGTAGGGCAGTTCTAATAAGCACGCACACCGGTCAACAGAGACCTTCCCTTTTACTTGTGGTCTTTACAGTCACTGTGAAATTTGCATAGAGAAGACGACCCATCCCCCAGTAATATTTTCAAAAAGAAGTGTTCTGACAAAGGAATGCTCCTTCAACCTCTGAAAGAACAAAAGGCTGTCTCTGCTGTCTCACGACAGCATGGGTTTCACTATGCCCTTGCCCTCTGGGAGGGAGTTTGAAGGTGCTGAGGTGGAGTGGGGAGAAAAGGTAGGGGACTGGTTTGAAGAAAGGTGTAGTTATAGTAAGCTGCAACATAGCCTTTTCATTTAAAAAAGTGCCCAGATACAAAAAATACTGTTGGGAGAAAGGAACTGTGAAATACTGAAATGTTACTAAAGGTTGTCCATTCTTAATCTGTTCAAATTGTCCAGACTTCAAGAGGTAATCTTATGAATTTACTCTAGCATTGAATTTCTTTGTAACAAAAGCAGAAGACACATGTGAACATTTATGTATGTACACCTGACCTTCCATGCCAGCTGGCAGACAAAGACAAAGGAAGTTGAAAGGATACTGACACCTGCCTTTCCAGGGCCTTTAACCAGTGCTCTGCAGAACAGCAGCACCAGAGGTCACTGCACAAAAGGTTTCAGGTGGTCTTAAATACACAGCTCTTTTGCTGAAGGAGAAATAAAACCCTTGTTTTATTCTCACAACATAGCATTTAGTGTTTTGAATTAAGGTTATATTAGTGTCAGACTAGAAAGCTGACTAAGTTAAGGTTAAAAAAAAATACCTACAAAAATGCCATAAAATTCCTAGTTATCATTGGAGAAGGGGTTTAATGTAATTTCAATTTTCTTTAAACCCTGGCAGAGACAGTCTCCAAGAAATCTATCTCCTTCAACAAAATGCAAACTCTATGACAGGGGAAAAGTGAGACGTACAAAAAAAGTACGGAATTTTAACAACCATGTGTTATTTGTGGCTCATGACTGCTAGTAGTGCTAGTAGATACATACTACCAGTAACGTTCAATTCGGTGGATAGGCTTTGTTTTTTCTTCTGAAAGCTTCAATGACTTCAGTGCTTTGGTTTTTTGCTTCTTTCAGTTTCAAGGAGGCCCTGTGGCATTAGCAGTGAGGTTATAGCACACTGATTGTTGCAGTCCATCAGGAAGAAGGTCATATTCCATTTCTCCTGAGCAGTTAGAAAAATGGTAAGAACTTACAGCTCATTACTTGCCTCTCAAGCTGTATACAGCAAAGGTGCACTTCTTGAACAAAGGCAACTTCTGTCGCCAGAGAGGTACGGTATAATCAGACAGTGATTTGGGTACAAAGCCTTTATATAGCTGTGAAATCTACGTTTTCACCGGCATTTTAAAACTTGTGAACAAGAGACTGAATTGCTGTGCGTCAAGTTGCAAGGCACATTTTTAGGCCAAATTATTCTATAGTTCATGTGCACGCATATCTACATGTAGGCAGAGTATCAGTTACTATAGTAGCATTCAAAGTCAAGCAATCATGGTGTTTTCTTATTTGCACATCATAGCAAGTTCTATTTAATTTTTATAATTTCTAAATGGGGATGAACACGACTTGCATGTCTGGTAAGCTGAAAAGTGAGACACTGGGCGAAGTCAAAACTCAGAAAGCCAATCAAGCTACTGAAAAGTATCTGACTTAAGTACTCTTCCATGTTAACATACTAAGCTTCAGTCTTACTTTTGCACAAAGATGCTCCAAGCAACTAAACCTGTCTTTTTTAGGCTTGTACACTGTCACAAATCGAAGTATTTCTTCTAGGAGGCCTATTGGCTGATGTGATTGATTGAAACTTGCAATTTTCAATCATGTGTAAATCTGGTATGACCAGACACAAAAAAACCAAGGTAGCACAGAGGCTTGTTCAGCTATCCAGACATAAGATTTTATGTAGTGCATAGAAGTCAGTATCCAGTAGGTCTGGACCGCAAATTTTCCACAAAAACACAGTCCTTGTTGTATTTTGTCAAATTATTCTTCACCTAGTTTCAATATTTCTATCTGCACTCAGATAAAAATACCCAGCTTAACTTATCAGAAACACAGGAGAAAGTGTGAACAGGCACTAACGAAGGCCTACACAGAGCCAGTCTCTTCCCTCACTGAGGCATATAGCCCCCTTGTCTCACAGTCTGCGGGAGGTAACTTTTTGGCATTTCATCAACTGACAGTGGATTTCCTTCCACCGTTTCAGGTCTCACAGTCTGTCCTTCAGTACTTGTCTGTAAAATATCTGATAGAGCAGCTTCCTGTGTATTTTTTTCCAGCCCAAGGCCCAACAGCTCTGAACCCTCACCTGAGATCTGCAGTTCTGCAAATCCAACAAGATCCCCCTCATTAGCAGGAGTAATCTGCTTTGTTCTTTCAAAGCACAGCCTGCTGTCCGCGTTGATTTCATCCTGACCAGCATTCTGTTTGAAATACTGCTGCCTCTGTGTTGTACTGTCACCTCCTCCAGCGTGATCCTCTGATCTCTCTTCTGAATCTAGCAGTGGCTGAGTCGACTCAGACCTTGAAAAGACTTGTACAGGTGTTTGGTCTCTGTAGCCACTGAGTACTACAGTTGAATACTGTACAGTGCTTGAAGTGTTTTGTGTAGTTTCCCCTTCGTCGCTGTCAGAGACACTTTGCCTAGGAGAGGACATGCACGAGGACCCTCCAATACCACTGCTGTGCCCTTCTGAAGTACTTTTTTCCTTTTTAAGCAAGTCAAAGGGTTTTAGATCTTGTTCTGAAAAAGACTTCTTGTCATCAGCTTCTATTTCTACGACGCTTACATCTGTAAAGCTGCCTTCTGGGTACATCTGATCTTTGGAACTAAAGTTATGCTGAAAGAAAGAGATGGATGTTGCCTAAAAGGAAGGTTATGTTAAAAACCAAGAACCCCATTAAATACCTGAATTTTTATTCTGTAATTGTTTCAACTTCCTTCATGTAAGTTTTCTCCTTACTAAGTTTGGCAGTATCTCCAAAGTATCTGTTACAAAATGAAGGACATACTTTTGCTTCCAATGCAAAGTCTTCATTATGCAGCTGTTCTGTAACCATAGTGGGTGTGCAAGCTTTACTCCAGTTTTAATTATTCTTAAGATCCGTAAACATACAACCATTTGCTGTGCAACACAGGAACATTCTATATTGAGGCCATACATACATTACTTCCAATAACGTATTCAACATCACAGCACTTCCTCACAGAAGTTAGCCACAGTTCACTGGATGGAATTTGCTATGTCACTGACACCACATGGTGCCTAAATTTTGCTGCCATCTCCTCACCCATGAGGAACTATTACAGCTTTCTCTCTCGTTCATGACTTAACTGTGCAAGTAAGTCACTTCAGGGTTTTAAGAACGGGAATCATGGATTCTGTTTACTTAACCATGAATAAGAAAAGTAAGTAGGACTTCACCCTTCCAACTAGTAAACTGAATATAATTCACAATGTTAAAGCCTGCTCTATGTTGTGAACTTGTGCTAAGGGCCATGTATTTCTAGTGCTGAATCTATCAATGCAATAAAGTTTTCTAACCCTATCGTATCATAATGTCGTGAAACTTAACATCCAGTTTTTTTTTTCCTTGAAAGCCATGTGTGCTAGAAGATATAAGACTCCCACTGGTTAGTTTACTTGAAACCTTGTGGACCAGGAAGATACAGGATGCAAAAAGATGAGTATTACCTTAGCTGGAACTTGAGGAGACCACTGAGCAATGTTACTCTTGGATGGATCAGGGACAATAGGCCAGATATGCTTTTTAATTCTGTAAAGCATTAAAACCAGAACAAAATTACAAGATGCACTCCCTAAAGTCCTATGTTGACAGTAAGTACTGCATAATCCAGGCCACTACTCCCTTACACAGCATTTCTGCAAGAGTATTTATTTCCAAATAGGAATGCTTCCTGCACTTCCTTACAGCTTTGTAGGAAGCTGTAGTACTTAGCAAAACACAGCACTGCACTTACAGCTCCTCTACACACTAGATGTAGCCACCGAACATAAGGCAAACCAACAAACAGTAATGGTTAGTGAGGGATTTTCAAATTTATAGCACTCTAGAATCTACAGAGCAATTATTTATGTGAAGTCTATGATGCATGTCAGTATGAAAATACACTGTTGCCTCTTTAAGACAACCATGACTATCACAGCTATCAAAATCTAAGTCAACTTCACAGCTAAAAAAAAAGTGAAAATATTTGAAGAAAAACTTGCTTGGTCTTTTGTAACTCTGAACTCTTAAGTTTAAGGATGTGTTAACTGTTATTTAACAATAAAAATCTCTGTAGATATATCGCCCCCAACCAAACTAACTTTGACACTGATGGATCTATCCAGCTCTTTATGAACAGGCTCCAACAACAAAACCTCTGTACAAGAACTATGAATAACGTTGCAAGATGGGCTTTTCAACTGATGTCCGTTAAGAACTGATTTTAGGAGCATCAGGGAGGTCAGAAGGAGAAGGGCACAAAATGCTGTTTTTAATTAGAAAGAAAAGATAGTTAACCGGGGACATCGGAGAGGCGCTACTTCTTGCTAGGGAAAATGCTTCAGCAGTAAGCCCTCAGCTAAAGCTGCAGACAAGAGCTCTGGGGCAGAGCAAGCAGGACTCAGGATGTTTCCCAGCAGACAGTGAATAGGCACAGAGTTTCACTGAGGTTATGCAAGGTAGGTAAATAAGACGTCCGCCTAATTTTTTCGCCTGTAAAGCTTAAAATAGGCTAACGCTGTAATTAAATAGCTCAAATACAGCCAGCAAACAGCTCTTCTGTGCTTCACAAACTAAGAATCATCATTTCACTCCCACATGATGACTAAGAAAACAACACAGACAATATATCCTGAACGAAAACTAACAAACTTAATCCTGACCAATTCCAGCAAGAAAAGCAGGAATTTCCTTGCAGGACTGAGTCATGGAACACTTGGTTTATGTGCCAGTAAGAAATTACTATCAGAAGAGGCCCTGATTTCCCAAGGAAAACACAAAAATGTTTATCACCAATCAATGTATGTGTGTTTTACATTCTTTTTCTGATTTAACTGCAGAATATTTACTTGTTTGTACTGAATTACTGCCATCTCTCTGTTACGCCCAGAAACATCAGAAGCATAAGAGAAAAACTTCATTTATACTTACAAGTCACGTTTGTTGAAGCAAAACAAAACTCCAAGGAGCACAATCAACAGGAACGCTAGACACACAGGTACAACTATGGCTTCAATTTCTCCTTTCCCTGAAGGAAATGAAGAGAAGCAGTTACAGCCCACTTTGTCATTTAAGGAACTCGGCCACGGCATACATTCCCAAAGGGACAGCAAGAATCTGAAACTGAACACAACTGCAGGGCTCAGTCTTAAGCTGCACCTTCGGAAAAACATTTTCACCATATGAAAAGAGCCTTTTGGTGGAAATGTGAAAAGCTCTGTCCTAACAATCTAATGCATTGCACCAATAAAAACCACACGTTGCTCTAGAAGCTGTAACACTGATGGAGCAAGTGATCTTACAGTTCGGATAGATATGACAGTAACATCTATGTGAATTCATTTGCAGTCCAGGTGTTTCAGTGGCCTACTGGCTGTCATAACAACATCATGGTCAAATAAGTAATGTAAGCAAAATCACTAGTCATCCATCAGTTTATTCTGTACATGAAAATATTCTCTTCCTGAAAACACTTAAGGTTGCATTATCGTTCTGTATTCCCTTCATTGTTATACACATTCCTAAGTAAACCTCACAGAATGCTGAGGGAAGAGCAACGCTATACAGAAAAAAGAATATAAAAACCTGCTAAATCTTAAGAAGTGCTTTCCACAACTAAGTTCAGTTAATGTTGTTGCCCTTGCCATTACAAATAGGAAGCGCTGGACATACAATAAATGCAAACCTTCAAAATGAGTCTCTGAAGTGAACTGTAGCAAACTTTAATAGTGGTATGAATGAGAATGCAGAACCTGAAGAAGGACTGTAAGAATGGCACGTGCTGACTGGCATGCAGATTAGCAGATCAAGATGCCAGCACACCTCTGCAGCTTCTCAGGACACCCGTGTCAGGATAATAAAGGCCAACCTACCTTCACAGTAAAACAAAGACTGGACTCTTTAAGACCAGCGTAGAAGCCATCAGACACAAGAAGAGAAGACAAGGGCACTGAGTAAATTCTCATGACTCATGGAAAGTTGGGACAAAAGAATACTATAACCTGAAGTATACACAAAATACATCCAAACCCAGCATGTTTCCCAAGAGAAGAGAGCCAGCGAGGAGATCTGCAGAGTATAGCTTGTCTCTGTAGAGTCAGAAGAAATCCTCACTGAACCACTTCTTTGTGATTGAGTACTAGATAGGCTACCTGGGTGTCATGCACCTTGTGAGTATGACTGCAACTGAAACTTATTTTCTTTTAAATACAATCACATTCCCCTCCTATCAGATCTTGCACAGAGCCTTGCTATACTGCTGCAACATATTTCCTGCTTCTACTAATTGTGTCACTCTTCCTTACCAAATTTTTGTGTAGTAAATGTAAAATCAGGACCACTCCTGCCTCCTTCGTCTGTGTACGCCATCATCCGCACAGTATACAGTGTGTCACTGGTTAGAGAAGATAGCGTATATTCTGTCTTGGAAGGATCCACTGTCACAGCTAAAGAGAGGAAAAAAATTATACTGGTTTTCTGTACAATTTATTAGATCACCACAAATGCAGTAGCATTAGGATATCGTGTCTTCAGATGTACGAGACAGTTTGAGTAGAATGCATGGCTGTAAGAAAAATAGAATAGGCACAGAAAGACTACAAACTTGTACAAGAAACACTGAGATTCGTTTGTTTCTGTTCAAGGTTTGAATTTAGTTTCTTTCTTGTTGATATTTTACTTGTCAATTTTCTGTGGTTTCCGCATCCCCCCCCATCCCCCCAAGAATGTAGCTACAAACTAAACTAGTAGTAAAGTTAAGGCTTAAATATCTTTAATAAGCAGAATACATGGTTAACTAGAGATAGCTAGTTACTAACTAGAAGAAACATGGTTAACTAGAAATAACAAGAAGTAGGGTAGGCACAAGCAATTGGCCCTTCTAATTTAAGGAAATCTAAAAAAGAAAAACTTCTGATAGTGCTAGCTCCCTGTCTTAAGCCTGCAGGCCATACACACTACTGAGAACTAAAATGCACTTCAGACAAGGTGTTTTATGTCAGTAATACACTGATCTAGAGCTCCAGGAGGATTAAAAATCCCCCCTTTTTTATTTAAGGCTTTACAATAGTTAAATACAGTCAACTCGTTTACATCTTGAATGGTCTAGCTTCATCCTGCTATACCAACATCTCATCCTCCATTTAGACAGAAAGATAGGAGCACAATACCTGCAAATCAGCTTTCAGAAACTAAACTCAGTACCCTGTTATACACAGACTGACCGTTCCATATTCTTTATCAGGGACTTTCTGTTTGGTATGGAGGGGGCTACGCCTCAGACATCAGCTTTATGTCATCAAAGCAGACCGTCGGCCACACTCAATTCTGTAGTTTGTTTTTCAGGAACACGTATTAGGACGAAGACAGATGGAATACTTCAATGTCACAAAGCACTTCTCTGCTTTCTGTTACCTGTTTCATTTCCATCAATAGTTTTGTAAAGTATGGTATAACTTCTGATAAATCCATTTTGTTCATCCACTGGGAGATGGTTCCATGTCAAAACAGCTTCAGCTTTTCCTACTTTTTTTGTCTGAACAGTTGGTCCTTTTGAAGGACCTGTAATGGGAGATGAAGATTAATTTCTGTCGGGCATCCTCACACCCTCAGCAGCAGTGTATTAATGAGCACTGAATTGCTACTGCACAAAAACTTCAACGGAATAGTTGGACTAAGTCATCTGCAAAGCATTACTTTCAGACAACACAGCAACTCCAAAGATAATTGAAAAGAGAAACCTCCAGGAAAAAAAGACACAAAAAACAATAATCAGCAGATCACATGAAATCTTCAACTGAATTAATTAGTTTTGGCTTCATACTTGAAATTCAAAATAATCAGCACAGAAATATTACTATGCTAGTAAAATAATAAACTCATACCAAATTATCTGACAAAGGTTGGACAAAGAGATAGAGTCAGCCACAGACATCTCTTAACCCTAAATACTGTAAATAAGCACAATGGATGTTAATAGAAGGGAAAAGATCGATTATGTCAGATGACCCTCAGGTG
>Ga0181612_168730_pt1 | contig 20829 bp, 8 predicted proteins | sample HoacroProtozoa21_FD_119630 | JGI IMG/M metagenome (GOLD analysis project Ga0181612, IMG submission 119630) | Hoatzin crop microbial communities from Cojedes, Venezuel. Combined Assembly of Gp0051906, Gp0051904, Gp0051908
GTTCCTCCCCAGGTGCAGGACCCTGCACTTGCCCTTGTTGAACCTCATCAGGTTCCTCTCTGCCCAGCTCTCCAGCCTATCCAGGTCACGCTGAATGGCAGCACAGCCTTCCGGTGTATCAGCCACTCCTCCCAGTTTGGTGTCATCAGCAAACTTGCTGAGGGTACATTCTAACTCTTTATCCAGGTCATTGATGAAGAAGTTGAAAAAGACTGGGCTGAGTAATGATGCTTGGGGAACACCACTAGTTACAGGCTTCCGACTAAACTGCTCCACTGATGACAACCGTCTGAGCTCTACCATTCAGCCAGTTCTCAGTCCACTTCACTGACCATTCATCCAGTCCACATTTCCTGAGCTTGCCTATGAGGATGTTATGGGAGACTTCAGCAAGGTAGACAACATCCGCTGCTCTCCCCTCATCTACCCAGCTTCTCATGTTAATGTGTATTTATAGGCCTAGGTTAGAGAGAAATTGAAAAGACCTTTAACACTTGCAGGTCATATGTACTGTTCTGTGTAATTTCTGCCTCTAAAATCATGAGAACCACTTACTGTGAGGACTTAAGTTTAGTGGAGTTCATGAATGCAACTTCATGTAAGACATTACACTGTCTGATTTTGTGTTACTAGTAGGTAAAGCACAGAGCAGCTAAAATTCAAACAATGTTTATTTTACATAATATTTGCATTTGGGACAAGATTGAGGATTGTCACCTACTTTCATGATTTTCTGTCCTTAAGCAACAGGAGCCCAAATCCCCATTAGTGTCCAGGAGAGGTGAGGGTTGCTTTAAGATGTATCTTTCAAAACAGCCAGCTTTTTCTTCCATGCTGTAATATTCCTCACGCAGAAGGAAAAAGTAAACGGGTTTTAATGTAATAGGGTTTTACGGTTTTAGTTGGTATCAGTAACACAGTTAGTGAGTAGCTAGCCCTGATTGTAGCCTGCAAGTTGTGAAAACATATGTTGAAGAATTTGTAGAAGGAGCCAGACAAATACTGTAAGGCTGAAATTGTGTTGGAACTTCAAAATGAAGCTAAAGTTTTTAGAGATTGAGATAATCATGTTACATTTAGTTTTCAATATTTCCTGAGATCCAGAGAAAAAATCTGGAAATAAGGTGCTGGAAAACTCTGATCTTCTTACATTTTTGACCTATTCTAAACCAGGAAATATTGAAACAACATTAAAAAATGTGTTTTGAAAAATGTATAGCCAGATTAAAGAGATTCAGGTAAACTTGGAAAAATAAAGCAAAGCTTTAGATGCTGCTTCAGACTACAAGTGCAAAAACTATTGATAATGAAAAGTAATGTGACTTTGAATTTTGTCAGGGCTTACAAGATGGTAGCTTCAGGGATTCGCGTCCAGCACCACATGACTTCTTTTTCCTATTATCTAGGTCCTTAGAGCTGTCTTGGAAATGTTTCCTATTTCTGTGCACATTTTCAAGATTAGAAAGCTTTCCCAGCTCTTTACAGTGTTTAGAGATTTACTATGCAGAAATGAAAACACAAAAACATCCTGATAAGGACGTTCTTGACTTAGGAAGTGGGAGACTCAGCCTTGGTTTTTCCCCTGTAGTACTGTAGCCACCTGGTGATTATTATTATGGGACAGGCTTGTTCAGCCCTTTTGCTGCCTGTTTAAAGTAATCAAGTACTCAGTATTGTTAATTTATTTATTTTTTTCTGTCCTAGCTGACTTTAGCAGTCAAGGAAATATTGTCAGCTGCTCTGATCCTTTAGCTGTAAGTAAGAACTGGGAAAGAAACAGATTTCAAAGCCAAGCAGTTTTCTCCTAGTCCCAAAGAACATATATTATTTTCATATATGTCCCTAAAGTATCTTCATGGAGAGCTTTCTCTATTATGGAACTGTTGTATCCTGATGAGGGAAAAAAAAAATCTTTCAAAAAATGAAACTCCAGAGCTCTACTTGTATGTTTACAAATCTACTGATCTAGGTGTCTCCAGTCTTGTATCTGTAACTTTGCACTGAAACTTGCTAGCACTTCTTATGCTCTGGACCAGAAATGAATCAGGTTTCTTTTTACTTTTCTTGAAAGTCACGCAGGGAACATTCATACAGGATTTATCTTTTCATTTCAGTTTGCTCACTGTTTACAAAAGGAAAGAATAAAACAAAAGTCGTGTTCATGCACGCTCCTGTTACAGAATGTCTTCTTGAAAAGGGCAAGTTGTACATTTAGACTACTTATGATTTTACAAGATCAAGGCTAATTTGATTATTTTAGTTGTTCTGATTACTCTACATTGTGCTAAATTGTTTTGTCTGTGTAATCAAATACAATATAAACTATCTGTTGCTAGCAGTTTGCAAGTACCAAACAACAGCAAAAACAGTAACTAATAAAATATGCAAGTACAAATTCAGGAGCAATAATTGTGAAATACAAAAGTGTTAAACATTATTTCAGCCCAAATCTTATCCAATATACATTAAAATTCAGTGCTTTACAGATGAAATAGCACAGTAGCTTTTAAAACAGCAGCCTACATCATAGTAAAGAACAGTAGAGAAGTTTTTCAAAACCTGGCTATTTATGCAATGTGTGTACAGCCAGATATGCGAAGGGTAATTTTCTCCCAATGGATCTGATAGATAATATTACAGAAAACAGGCTGATGCACTTTATTCTGGTATGTCAAGTCTCTTACATAAAGGACCTTTTTTTTTTTTTAATATGCAGGAGAACAAAGTTCAGCTCCAAAGCTCATACTCTGATGGATTTTACGTGCTGCAGGAACAATGCAACGAACTAGTCTGACCTTCTGACATTGTTCAGCCTCAGGAGCTACATCTAATTCCTGCACCAAAACAAATAACTTGTGGTATTAGAACATATGCTTGACAGAGACATTCAACCTCGATTTTAAAGTTCAGGTAACATTTGCTATTTATTTATTAATTGTTGTTTATCACTGTATTGCTGTAGTGCTCAAATAAGCTTCTGTCAACAACTATGATCCCGGATGCTCTAGCACTTGTCCCTACATTTCTTTCCCCAAAAGGCCACCCAGGCCTGTCCTTCCTAAGAAGAAATTAATCTTCAAAAGCAAAGTCTTCCTCTTTCAGATGCAACTTTTCTATATGTGGCAATGATTTCTAGCTGCACAATGTGAAACATAAGCCCCTTTGAAATTAATGTACGTGCTGTTGTTGGCTTGATAGTCCATGGGTGTATTCCTGAAAAGGACTACAGAAGTTCATAACAGGACACAGTCTTTCTCTTGCATCACTGATGTAGTTGTACTTCCTTCAAGATCATTAGTAAGATAAGATTGGGAAAAGCTGAGGGATATTTTTAAGGAGAACTAATCTTAATGCTCACTTGGATATATTGGCCTGTCTTCTTTACACATGTAGACCTCAGAGAATCCATATAATACAATGCGTTTTCATTTTGAATGTAAATAATTAAGGAAAGTCCTCTGCTATGATGAGCTTTAAAATATTGTCTGTTCCTCTAAGACATGAATTAGCTATGTATATCACTGTCAAAGATCTGTGATGTTACTATTGCTATAAAGTCTCAACAGGGCTGTAATTCAGCAGTGAAGGCTTAATCTCTTAAGTATAGGCTTAAACACTTAAGTATATGCTTAAATACATTTCTATCAATCAAAGAATTAGAAGTGGCCTTATGTCCTATTGACTTTATAGCCTATATCATTCAGTTTTGAATGGCAAAATAAGCACAAAACAGAAATTAGTTTTAGGAACTCTAAATTTCTAATGTCATTTCTAACAATCTAGCCCTCCACTGGACTCTCTCCAGTAGCTCCTCATATTTCTTGAAGTGGGGAGCCCAGAAATGGACACTGCACTCCAGATGGGGTCTCACTAGGGCAGAGCAGAGGGGAAGGAGAACCTCCCTCAACCTGCTGGCCACCCTCTTCTTAAGGCATCCCAGAATCCCATTGGCCTTCTTGGCAACCAGGGCGCACTGCTGGCTCATGGTCAACTTGTCATCCACCAGCACACACAGCATGGGAGTTTTGTGTAGCCAGGCACTTAAAAACCAAAACAGTATTTCTCTAAGTTTAGTAGCTTAGTGAACAAAATAGGGTACAGAAAAGGAAAAAGGAAAAAAAAAACCCACATTTACTGTTTCTGGTGAAACATATTACTCATCAGAGTCCTCTTTAAGTTGAATCACATCTATAAAATGGTGGGTCTTTCTTTGTTCCTTAGATTTAACCTTTGCCTTGCACTGATGGCCATGCACAGGGAGACCTCTCTCAGAATCTCTTTGCACTCTACTTCAATAGATATTGAGCAATTAAAGCAAACTGGAACTGGAAGTGATTTACTGGGTTTTCTGTTCACTTTGTAGAGGACTACGATGTCACTGTCAAAACTTGTCAGTATTTAGAAGCTGCTTCCTAGCCAGGGAGAATCACAAGTCCAATATCCATGTGGGGAGCTGACTGTTTCTGGGCAGAAAGTGCATTCATAATCCTGCTTTCTCTCTAGCAGACAGGCATCAAAATGAATGAAGAAGTCCTGACCTCTGCTTTTGGTTCAGACACTGACATTGTCTGGAGAAGATTCTGTGCTTCTGTTTTTCTGTCTCTCCTTGCCATGTCCATTTAGATGGTGGCTTGTCCTTGCTCTATATTTGAAGAGCACCTCACAGACAGTTCTAACTGACTTCTAGCTGCTAGTAAATAGAAAGAATAAACAAAATATATATGCAAACATAGCATTTCAAATATCTAGACTAGCATTATATTTTGGACACTAATTCAGGCTACAGCTTCATGAGAGATGAAGTAAGCCTAAATGTCAGTGCACCCTTTGCTGTGGCACATTTGCTTATCTGGGCTCTCTGATGTGTCAGTTCACTTGCAAAGTCAGCAGAAAATCAACCCAATAAAGAAACAGAATAGTTTCCTGCAAGCTCAGTGAGTTGAATTAATTCATTGGAAGGCTAAACGAATACTGGAGCTGCTACAAAGGAAGAGGGAGGTGAGTGGGGAACTGTCACACCCCAATTTAAATAAGCTTATGCTGCTCTAGATTTTTTTCTGATTTGCCAAGGAAAGTAAACAGTTTGGAATGCTTATCAGAAAATGCATATCAGCGACGTTAACATATCTTTTGTAACTTTTTAAACTTTATGAATATTTGATAAGTAGTATTTTATGGAACAAAATTGTTGTGGAATGGGGGCTTCAGGTTAACGAAGAGTAAGGTGGTTGGGCATTTGCCAGTTTTTTAACATCAGCAATCTAGAAGAATGTAATTTTTGCATGCCTCTCCCTCACCTCTTGTTTCTGATCACAAATTTTCGCCTCTATCTTGTAAAGAAAGAAAAAAACAGAAAATTATTTCTTCTTACTTTTAGTGGATAGCTACTTCTATAAACACAACAGTGGCAAAAGGACTAAGAAAAAGGTGGATTCACTATTCAGTGGGGTGGGGAACGTACTGACACAGGACACAGAAAAGGCCAGGGTATGCTGTGCCTTTTTGATTTTCGAAAACTGGTAAAGTCTGCCCTGAGATGACTCAGCTCCTTGAAACAGTTAGCAGAGCCTTTGGGAGTGAAACAGTAGCCACAGAAGAGAAAAATACAGTTAGGGAGCACCTCAGCCACCTAGACATACAGGATTCAATGGGCTGAGATAGGATGCATCCGGTGTACTGAGGGAGCTCACCAATATCACTGCAAGACCTTTACTGTATTTCAAAGGTCATACCAATCAGGGAACTTGCTACTAATTGACTAATTTTAATGTAAAAGACTAACATCACAGTCATCTTCAAGAAGAGAAAGAGGGAGGAACCAGGGAACTGCAGACTAGTCAGCTTCACCTTGGCCCTTGAGCATATTATAGAGCAAAACCAGTGGAAGCCATTTCCAAATTCATGAATGACAAGACAGTGATCAGGAACAGCTATCAGGAATTTACCAAGGAGTCCAGGTTAAACCATTACACAAGGGCAAACAGCATCTTGGTAAATCATGATGAGAGGGCCAGCTCCATGAACAAGAAGAGGGCAGAGGTTGTTTTGCTTGAATTTAGTAAGGCTCCTGATCCTATCTGCCATGGTGTCATAATAGGCAAATTGGTGAGAGGTGGGCTGGGTAAGAGGACTACAAAGTGAATGAAATTTGGAAGGACCTCTGGCAGCTGGTCTGTGATATTCCACAGAGACTGATTCTGGCACCAAAAGTGTTGAATGGCGTTATTAATGACATGAAATATGAAATGAAAAGTACCCTCAGGAAGTTCACAGTAAGTACCGAATTGTGGGTCACGGTCAATATTCTGGATGGCAAGGCTGCTGGTGTGATCTAAACAAGATGGGAAAGGTGGTCTGACAGGGACTGTGTGGAACTGAACAAGGGCAAATGTAATTTCATACACCTAGGGTAGAATAATCCCATGCAACAATATGAGATGGGGGTTGACTGATTAGAAAACAACTTTACAAAGGAGAACTGAAGGGGTGTGGTGAACAGCAGATTGAATAGGAGTCAGCAATGTGCCTTGCAGAAAGGAAGGCCAACAGCATCCTGGGCTACATTAGCAAGAGTGTAGCAAGCAGGCCATGGGGTGGTGATCCTCCCCCTCTGTTCAGCATTTGCGCAACTGCGTCTGGAGTATCATGACCCTGCTTTGAGCAGATGTTTGAACTAGATGACCACAGAGGGTCTCCTCCAAGCTTTAAGAATTTTGTGATTCTAAAAAAGTAATTTCATACACATGATACCTAATTATTAAGGCTAATGATATGCTATGCTGTGTTTTTGGTTTCCTAGCTGATGTGTCCTTTCTGGATGCTCGGAGATTTAGAGAATTGGACTCCCATTAATGAGAGTACTACTATCCAGATAGTAAAAGTCAGTGCAGAGGTACAATGGTATTGGCGTTATCGATCATACCTTTCCAGTGTGAAAGGCATGACTGAAATTCATGTACCATTAACCAGATTCTCCAAATCCTGTCCTAGGTAGCTACATTCAAAATATGGAATGGATTCTGTAAACAGTATTTCATTTCTGGTTGTTTGCAGTCCTACTAAGCAATTGGAACAGACACTCGAGGAGATTATATACTCCTTCCCTCTTTAAACTTGGGTGAGAGAGGAATTTTTCTTTGTCTTTTCATAAATAAGGAATCCTTGCCTATTCATTATGTCCAATGTTAGTTTGTCAAGTATGTATCTATCATTAATTTACAGCATGCAGTGCTGCAGTGTTTGAGAGATCGATTATTCTGAAATACTGATTGCAAAATTAGGAGTCAAGTTTTTCATATTAATGTACTGGAGAATTATAATTGTTTACCTTTCTGTATAGCTTTTTGAGATACTACAAACCTTTTGGTAATCCAGTGACTTTTTGTGTTTGAGCTTGTGTTGTTTTACACATTCCATAAACCTATTTTGTATAAAAGGTTATATATCAAAAGCAGAGTGTGTAATTATTATTATTTTTCTTTAGATCAGAATGTAACAGTGAAGTTCTGCATAGTTCCCACAACAGGAGTGTGTTGCATAATGATTTAGTACTGAAAGGAACCTGCTCTTCACTGAGTAGAGCTGTGTAATGTACAGCACACATAAAAAAGAGAATATCTTTTTTTTAATGAAAAACTGAATCTACAGAGAATTTTGAAGAAGTGGAGTCACAGTATAATGACATAAAAACTTCCATGCTTACTTTTCTGAGACAAGATATATGTTACAATTGCGCTACATTAATAAAAGATTAGCTAAATATGCCAATTATCTCTTCAGTGTAAAATTTCCCCCTCATTCAATATCACCAGGAAATTGGGAACTGTTTTAACAATTTGTTCCATTTTAATCATCTGTATGTGAGACAAAAATTTATGTTAAAATAACCCCTGAGTTTGATTTAAAATAGCACCGTTCTCTTTTTAATTTCCATCATTTTTTTTTGCTTCACGTGTTATCAGAATTATTATTAAAAGTTGTGGCCAAATTCTGTCACAAGCAATTCCATTGTTTTCACTGGAACTGTTTGTAACGGTTTTGATTCAAAGTCTACAGAAAGAAAGATTTTTTTTCTTCTGATTTTAGTAGGGGTTAGAATAATTCCATAATTCTTTGTTTGCGTTCATACACATAAGTATTCAGCGAAAGCAGAGTGGGCTTGGGATTTGTTTCTCAAGAAAGTATATTCCAAATGGAAAAGGTCAGTTATTTTGGGTTTTTTTTAATTTGTTTTAATGCGTTTACTTTTCTGCAGTTAGCAGTGACACCAGGAACAGTTCATATATCTAGCCTGATCTAATCTGGTAGATATAAGCTATTGATTTTAGTGAGAAAGGACAGTAACAATCCCAGTCTGATGAGACTTGTCTTGATTTGAGGGCACATTTCTGATTCAAGTCCCAGGGTAAGAATGTTAAATGCTTCTACAGAAGCTTAAAAACTGCTACTATCAGAGCTCTTTGGAAGGTATGAAGTGAGAAGAAAGAAAAAGCAAAAAGGTTCTATTAAACATAGTAATGCACTTCTGCGTGGATTTTTTTTAGAAATGTGCTCCTGTCATTAAATTAGCAGAGGTTATCCCTGTTGTAACCATCTCTATCTGCTATATAAATATAAATTTGACACTTGAATATGTGACAGTTTAAATTTCTATTATTTGTTGCTGAGCTCTTCATTGTCATTTTAAAGCTAGGGAATAACATAAGAATTGTTAAAATCTTCAAAAATATAACTTTATTTTCAATATATGTAGAAGCCAAGGCTTTCAATGCATTAGGGGCAGCCATTTCGTACTAATTTCTGCTTATCCACTTTACATGAATTGCATATACAGAACTGTACATAAGGGATTTCAATACCCCGTTTCAATTAATTTCTAATGATAATTGGGAATAAAAACTCTTTGTATGGCTTTGATAACCCGACAGAAATATTTTAAAGACTACTATAAATGTTAGGGGAAGAACTCTACTTCAAGCATTTGAGTTGACATTGAGACAACTACTTAAGCTCTTTGTGTTAAATATATGACTGCCTTTTTAATCATTTGCATCCAATTTGGAGTTTCATTCAGAATCTTTGAATGGAGTAGGAATCTTTCAAAAGCTTCAACAGAAGTCAGTGATCAGCTGGGAAAACCGAAATTTTGTGTCTTGATGGATGAGATTTTCACACTTTCTATTCCCTTGTCTGATCCACACTCCATTTTGATGAAACGGGTTAACAGTGAAAGAGAGACAGTCCAGTACCATCTATCTTGTCTTCTTTTCTGCCAAACCCAACAAACAGCATTCCTTGTATTCCCAGAGTCAAGTTGCATACAAATTTAACAGGAGAGGAAAGCAACTAAGAGTAAGAAACAGATAAAAAAGAAGTACTGTTGTAATAAAAAGATGTAGGGAGGTTGATACAAATGGTAGTTCTATAACAGAAAGGATCTAATAATGATATGCATGCAGACAGGGCCAGTGACAAGAGGACACAGGGAGCTGTTAAATGAATGATGAGACGATATGTCTCTAAACTATCCTGCATGTTTTTCCTGATTTTAGAAAAAAGACTATTTTCTAGATTTGCATACTTAACATACGTTGGAAAATGTTATTGTATTCAGCTAATGACGTAGAAGGAAAGAACTTTCAGTTCCCATAGAGAAATGGTGAAATTTTCTTCCCTCATTTATTAAAAATGGTTTCTTTCTGTTTCATAAATAATGCTGAAACAAACTTACTTCTAGGATTTCACATGCTAGCACATTTGGTCTCTTCTATTTCCGTGTTTAGACAGATGATCTAAGTTGCTGGGCGTGAAGATCCCTGAAATAAAAACTGGACAGTGCATTAAAGACAAAAAAGTTTTAAAGCACATTATGCTGTGGGGCCACATTATTAATATGCTTTGATATTTTAAATTGCATTCTGTATGTTAGATTTGGATTGTTAGATAAAACTGGCTCCCTGGCTTAGCTATTTCCAAAGAAGTTCCTAAGATAGAATTTCTGTCTCCAGATAAATTCCTGCTTATCGTGATTTTACTGTCCAACCACATGTGCGCACAAAAAAACACACAGACAGACACATGTGTCTTTCCATAATGGGAGGAGTTTCTTCATATCTGAGAAGCAGCTGGAAATCTGCTGTAGGACTAAGGTAGGATTATAGTTCCATGTTAATGCTTACACTCACAGATAAAAGCTATCATCCATGCAGCAGGGGAGATAAGATGGCTGACAGCACTAAGCTGCCTTCACTAAGCAATGCTGATGGCTGCCTTTTTGGCAGCCCGGGGCAGTATGCATGATTAAAGAGAGAAACTTAAGCTCAAGCAGACACTTTAAAAACGAATACGCTTTGGAATAATGTTAACTCTACTTAGCACCTAGGATTTCACTGTACATGTCTTAATAGTCTTAAGCAGCTCCGTTTGTAAGCTATTCATCCAGGAGTTAATGTGTCAAGTTTAATATGCATCAAGAAACGCTCATTTGTAACTAAAAGGTTCATAACACAGAGGAGCTTTTCATCTTGGACATGTAATCACCAGCCTTCAAGCAGAACACACCAGAGTATACATCCTGTGCTTGAGCTCTAGGACTGCCACAAGAAAAGGCTGGCATGAATTTTCTTGTTGTTATTTCCCTTCTCAGCCTCCTGGATTTCAAAGAAATCTGGATATGTTGGACAGATGCTGAAAATGTGCCATAAATTAAAAATTATTCTCACTAGAAAACGTGTATGTAAAATGTAAAATGTATCTTGGCTAGCTTAGTAGACAGAAAACAGCTGGTGAGTCAGGAATGCTTTTCCGTTTTTCTGTCTTTGTCTCTAGTAAGCCTGGTCCTGAACTCGTTAAGAACGTTTGCCTATTTAAGGTCACTTAAAGATGAAGAACTGAGTAGGGGGATTTGGGCATGCTTTGGCTTTCAAGTGAATGAATTTTCACTAGCTGAATGTGTAAACTTCTTGATGCAAAAAGGAAATCCAGCAGGTATGTCCAGGTCAGAGCTTAAGTGTTAAATATCATATTTTAAGAAAGATTACATAGATTTACCACCTTAATAAAGTATTTATTGTTGAGCCACCAGCATACTGTAAAAAAGAAAAAAGTCTATGTATGGACTGTATAAATAGAAAGTGAAATACAATGTCCTCTCTTTCTACTAGTTTAGACTCCAGAGTAAGAGCATTAATATATTAACATTTCATTTAAACACATAACTAGAAAAAGGACTATTGGTAATTATCAGGTATTTGTCACCTTTGTAACAGCTAGACAAATTTTATGTAGCTCTTTTCATTAGTAAACATCAAAGCCCAGTTTGTGGGTAAGAATACAGTGAAGAAATTCAAGCCACCTTGCAGAAGTAACTTGTATTAGACCTTTTGTCATCTTCATTGCAGTCCAGGGAACTTCACTCTCCTTACAGTGCCTTGACAAAATATGTTCTCATAGAGATTTCTAAGTGGAGTTTAGCAGATAATGTAGTCTATGCTTTCTACAACTGCAAGACTTTAAAAGGAAATTTTAGTAGGCAAGCCGTCAGGCAATCAACTAGGTAAGGAAGGCAGAAGAACAAAATTAATGAAATCCTAGAAGTAGGAATATTCAGGTCGTCTTCATTTATCTTGAAACTACTTTGAGATTCACTTTAATTTCATGTTTGTTCACATATGGGATAGCCTTGGCACTTTTTACAAAAGAAGTGAAACTCTGCATTTTATCTTTTTATCTTTAATTACATTAAAGAATATTGACATACTGTCTTTGGTGGCTGGTCTTCTTAAGAACATCAGTTCTGACCTTTCTTTCTTCTAGAGAGACCCATGATTTTTCAGGTCTATACTGTTATCTAAATTAAAATGTCGTCATAAGAACACTATGTGAACTACTTCTGCATGATATTTACAGTCATAAAGCCTAGTCTCTGCAGAAGAAGCTGATTGTCTTTTTGCATACAAAGTTCTATCATATGTTGAATGACAAATCTCCTCAATGATATTCGAAACAAAAGCAGCTGGTCAACAGATTCTCTCCTAACACTGTCTTTATAAAATCAGCCTTTTTTTTTCTTTCGAGATGATGTGTCTTTATTGAAGACAATGCTTTTCAGAGGAACATACTGATGTAAATAAAGAATCGATTGGTCAAAGTGTAGATATTTTGCTTAGACAGTGCAATAGCAGTTTGGGTCAGGCTGGAGCAGTTTAGATCTTCAGAAATTTAGGTTTAAATCCTTAATCTGATTTGTTCACTTAAAGTGGAACAATCGCAATAACAGAACAGAAGACCCTCAAATAGTCAGTTTTAAAGCACTTAGAACGCTGTCCTTGCTGGGGGGGGAAGTGGCAAGAAAGAGTTTTGAACAGATATTTAACACTTTTGCAGTAATCAGTAGCATAGCGTTTCCTGTAATCTTTTATGTAATATTTGTAATGGTCTTAGTTGTAGAATTATTATGTTTGCTCTTCTTTGAATGTTGTGGGGGATAGGAAAAAGATTTTTGCACATCTCTAGTTGTATAGAATTATCCAAATAAGAAAATATAAACTTTCTTTTGATTCTTGAAAAAGCCTGTGGGATTTCACTATTTATTGGTATTAAAATAACACCCAACTAAATGCACATAGCATTAAAGAGGTTCTCTTCTGGGGAATGCAAAATCTAAAGGAACAATGGTGTTCCATTAACATGAAGTGTTAGAATTAACCCATGCTTTATTTTTGAGAAAAAAAAAGAGTGTAGAATTTACGTGCCCTTTCTAACATCACATATGAAATCTGTGACACAGCTAGGGACCATTTCTAGATTCTTAGTACACTACTGCTCTTCTGACAGAATTTGCTCAGGGGTTTGTGTTTGTTGTAGAATTCTGCCAGAGAACTGAGAAAAAGAATAGAAATTGCCTGACAGAAAGCCTTAATCTGTATATATGGCTAGAATCTCTTGCTGCCATCACTAATGGAATATTCCTATTGACTGCAGCAAAGCATGCAAAATTTTGAACATGTCATTTTCATAGAAAGCCTGGAAAATTATAAGATTCATCAAGCATACAATTTATTCTAAATATGCAAAAGAGTATATTATAACTAACAGCTTGATCTTGCAGCCTCTGGACATATTCAAGCACTATTTTTGTTTATCTACAAGAATCTCTTTCAATATTTCTGGTAACTGAAAACTTCTATTAAATTTATTTTCAGAGACTTCTATAGGATGCATGTACCATGTATATCTGGACACCCTGGAAAATATGGTGTGTGTCTATCTGCAAAATCTCTCGATTCCTCTCCCACCAGGAAACTGGGAACCTGAAAACTCTGGTTCCAGGAAAGACTGTCATGAGACAAAAAAGGTGATGGACAATCCCTGATGAAGACAACATATTATTACGCAATTGTAAGACCAAGTAGGCTATGGTCACCTCTGTTCTGAAGTTTAAAGATAGCTGCAGTAGCCAAAGCTGTACACGAGAATGGGAATAAAAGCAACTAGATGAGAATAAATAAGGAGCCAGTAATATATGGAAAGAGATTGGAGCTGATAGGAAAATTTAAAAAGAAATATTGAAATGGGGTAGGTCAATGATTCTTGAATTTTTGGGACAAAACAATTAAACACCTTTATTCAGAAAACTAAACCAAGCCAATGGCATTTTTCTCCTTCTTTTTCTATACTACAAGCCACTGACAACTACTGACAGCAAGGGTCAGTAGAAGGAAAAAGTGGGGCAAAAGAAGTAGTTTCCTGTGCTGAAAAGTGCAATACCAAAGTATAAATGTATGTGAGAAAGCAATAAAAGCAGTAGTAACAGAATTACTTTATTCTCAGGACATGATAATGTAAGCAGAGTACTGAAGTAAGTGATAGGCTAGACGTAGATATGTGGATGAATTAAGCACTGTTTTTCCCATGGGCTACCAACAGACAGACACCTTGGAGCTAACAGGTACCCGTTCAGGCCCACATATGCTATGAGTTGTGTGATATGGGTCTCAGTTCAGCTATGTCATGAAGAATGCTGGGGATCCTCTCAGAGGGAATGGGATAACTTACTTCACCAAAATACTGTGGGGATCTATGGCATACATGTAAAGATAAATAAAAACAGCCTGCTTCATGATCAATATGGTAAGACAAATTAAAAATAAAGAATTTACAAGAACTAACTCATTAACTAGCCTGAACAAGCTATCCCGACCTTGTGTACTGGGCTTTAAAAAGCACTATTTCTATGCTAAATTCCAAGTTATATGATATATGAAATTAAATGGAGATGGGAGAGGTCAAGGTTTCGTCACCTGATTTTCATTGTACTGTCTTTCTTGTTTCTCTTCAATAGCTATGAAGGCAATGATGAAAGGTGAAGTACCAAGATGTCCCTTGATCTCACTGGTTGGTAAAGTTGCTTTTTGGATAATGTCATAGATAAATAATTTTGGTGTTTGTCTATGTTGTCAAGAGCAGACCAAGACAAAGCAACTGAAAACAGTTCAGCAGAAACAGAACATATTTGTGTCAACCATTGTCCCGCTTTTACTCTTAATGCTAATCTTTTTGGAGGCAGAACTCTGTAGTTCATATATTCATAGTGCCTAACTCTGTGGATCTCTTTGTTATTTAATCCTTAGACATTGACTGGAGTCCAAAGAACTGTTAAATTTTGAGAAAATGCACCTTCTGGGGAAAGAAAATTCTAAAACTATTTGCTGTTGTATCACAGGAAAAAAATGGTGGAAGAAAACCTAAATGAAAAGAAGACAGCTCTGTCTTTGTCGAAATAATGATTCCTTGAGCAGTTTTAGGAGTGCTTAGGAAAATCATGTTTTTATCTTTCTAAATGTAGAATTGAAATGCAAATGCAATAAAATGGCTTGTTTAACTAAAACTTTTTTAAAAAACACTAAGACGGAAGTGTTATCAGGAAAGATGGGCACGTTCTTTCAATTTTGACTGAAGTGGTTAGTTTTTCTTTCCATAAAGACCTTACATAAAACGTCACAATGTATTATTAGCCTCTCCAGCTCTCTGCTGCACAACTTTTCTTGCCTTCTCTTATGTTACAGAGATAAATATTTTGTACAAGAGAACTGAGTTTTTATAATGCCAACTACAGCACAACAGAAATTGAGAAAAGAAGAGGCAGGGCATGATACAGCAAATAGTCACAAGAGGCAAATAAATTATGACCATAACTATAGCCAGTATCATTTAAGTACTCTTTGGTTTCTGATGATAAAGCACTAGTTTATCACAGTGTTGACAACTGCCAGCCCCTATAGACCCAGATTATAGCTTGTCCATTTTTTACCCAGCCCTCCACAGTGAATTTAATGTAGTGCAGTAAACAATCACGTTTGTCAGAAGCAGAAATGGACTCAAACTTAACCCAACACAAAAGACTACCAATCAGGCAGAACAAGGTAATGAGAAAAATTGATGTGAAGTCTTCTGCTCATGCATCATGTAGCTATTAAACATGTCAATAGTTGACTTAAGTGGAGAAAACTAATTCACTAGGCATGAAGACCAACCAGGAGGGGAGCAAGCGTCTGGTGAGCAGCTTATGACCACACTAAGTGTTGCTGCTTTTGGTACCTGAGCTCATAAAGATGGTAATAACATCAACTCAAATGTATAATTAAGCTTTGTGATAGTTTTGCCCCACAGGAGTGTGCAACTTGTGTTAATTTTCCATTGTTACAGACTTTTCTAGTGAAGGATATTTGAACAGTATATTTTAAATCGTACAATTGTGCAATGCAATATACCATATAATGAAATCAGACAAATCAATATGATCTCCTGCATAGTTCAGATCATGAAATGTCACACTGTTTTCCTCATGAAACCCATGGCTTCTGGCTGAATTACTGCTTATCTTTCAGAAGGGTGTCCAGACAGATCATCTGCTAAGCTGTCCTGAAGTCGTAAGATTTTTTTATTGGAAGCACAGTCAGAAGGTTCATTGAGTCCAAATTTGTATGTAAGTATGTAGATGGTTAGTTATTTCAAAATTTCTGCTTGTTATCATACCCCTGTGATGTTGAATATGGAGGGTTAGCACAGTGTGAGTGAGAGGTTCAAGTGTTTGTTCAGATGAACTTTTCTGAAGTCCTGGAGAGCCCTTCTGGTAAGAAGGTGAAACACTCTCAAGTGTTTGGTGACACAATCACGTGAATTAGTGTAATAACGGCTGGAGAACCCAAATTCAGATCTCTATTACCTATCACAACTGAGAGCCCAATCCATGGTCAGCTGATGTGTGGTGCAGACATGAGGAGGAAGCAAAGAGAAAAGTTTTCTTATCCACATTTCTCTCAAACTTCAGGGAAGTTAAAAAATGCACCCAAATGCTAGCACCCAAATACTAACAGCTCTGAATCTTTTCTTTCTAGCCAACTACTGCTATATTAGAAAAAAAATGTATCAACAGTATGAATTAGTATCTAAATGTATGTGTGTGTATATTTATGTATATTAATGATTATATCTGAAACTACGCCACCTGCAAAGTTTCTGGAGTAATGACAGTGTCATGGCCTACTGTTTGAGACATAAATTAGCAATCAAGCAACAGCTAATAAAGAGGTGTTTTTCTAAGGTTCTTGTAAACAGTCATCAAGATATTGCCTTTGAGATGGCTCCCAGGCTCATTCTCTGTGCTAAACACACTCAGTGATGTCTGTCTGCTGTATTAAACACACTGTTATCACACCGGCCAGAGAGATTCAGAACACATCTGGCTTTTTATTCATTAAGCTCTATTTATGGCAAAAAGGCTTTAAAATTTCAACTTTGTTCCCAGTAGTTACATCTGGATTCTGTCACAAAAAATGAGGGTTTCATCTTGTTTAGTGCTTCAGAAGCATGTAAAAATACATAATGTAAACTACATATGCAAAAACCAACCAACCATACTCCAGAAAGGAGGTCTGATCTAGTAACAGGTGTTACTTCATGTGATAGCCCAAAAGCCCAGCCACACTCGGAGTTCTGATTCTCTGCAGTATAAGAGCTTCCCAATTGGATCAGACCAGCAGTGTGCCCGGACTGGGCTACTTGACTTCACCGTTAGCTGATATTATCTCCTTCATTACTGCACCTACCATTGCAATGATGATAAATCTACTAAGTGGGGGAGAAAAAAACATACAAACTAAAATGAAGCAGAAATAAAAAATCTCTGTTTGTTCCTAGCCTTTGAAATTAAATTCAAAATTTATTCAATAGGTGTCCATTTTTCAAACTGAGAACAACAGACTGAAGCATCAGGTGACAGAGGTTATTTCCGAGAGCTATGCTTAGGTTATATCAAGTTTTCAATTAAGAAGACGACAGTGTCATCAACAAAAACTGCAACATCTAGAATAAGATACAATGGAAGTCTACCACACTTTTTGTGATGCTGTATCATTCTTTGAGGTCTTTTAGAGCTCTGGTTTTTGGCTCAAAGGTTAGTGAAACAGTTTTTTGGCTAATTTGTGTCAGTTTGAGACAACTCTTTAAATGGAATCATTATTTCAGTCATGTTTCTTTGAAGAAAGAATTTATATGAAAATATTTTATTCTGTAAATGTTCAGAGCAATTGATTTTAATCTTTCAGGGTTTTGGGTTTGCTGATTTATTTGTTTATTTATTTATGTAAACACAAGGAATAAAAAAGGAATTTATCAGGCAATCTCTATGTTTTTCTCAATTGCTTCTGCATAAATTTCTCTCCAGTTACTGATCAGGCCAAGCATAGTTTCTCTGTGACAAAATGCTATAATAAACTTCTTTTCCTCGGACTCTTTCTCTGCCTTCTGAATTGTTTAAATATCTGGAAAGCATTTCTTGGAAGCAATCACTGACAACAGTTAAAGTTTTATAACCTTTACTTATAAATGCAAATTGTGCCATGAAGGTAGCAATTGAGAAAAGTGGTTTTAGATTCATCCTGTAAACTACCTAGTGTTAATATCCCTCCAGAAGGAAATAATGTGATTCCTTGTTTATTATAATTACAATCCATTAGAAAATTTTGATTTTTCAAATCCATTTGTACATTGCTGTTTTGAGGTAGAAGAGAACTCTTTCATTTATTAGTTTTTCTAAATAAATTCACCTCTATTTTAAAAAAAATGTCAAAACAAGAGTTATGGTCAATAGCTAATGTTTTATTAATTAATTTGAGTTGTATTTGGTTTTCCTCCAGAGGCAATTAACAGTTTGATTATAGCAGTGGTATTAGGAACTGATAAATGACACAATCTATGTTAAAAAATCTTCTCTTGTAAAAGTATGTAATAATATTTTGACAATTACTTTTGTGTTGCAGTACATTGAGTAATCAGAATAAATTTTCAGTCACGTTAATTTCTTTTTACATAAAATATGCTTGTTGTAGAAAGATGGGCAAGACAGTAATATGCTTTGATACTGATAAAACTGTGGGACTTCGGCTGAAATCAGAAATGGGGTGGAGGGGAGGCTTGGATTTTTTCCTACTCCATTGCAGGTTTCAGTCTTTCCTTAAACAGACTGTAAGACGTAACGATATTGACAGCTTTCCAAATTTTGGAACTACAATAAAATCTATAGTAAATTTGTACCAGAGCTCTTCAGTACCCAAGAAAGATCTGTCCAAGAAGATTGTTCTGGGTCTTAGTTCCAAAACTTAGCTTCCTGTGTATTTTAAATAATAATAATAAAAGAAATTCATCTTCCTAACAATGTGAAACTCAAAGGAAATAAGGAAATTTAATATTACAATTTAGTTTCATACTGTTGATTTTATTCTTGATTTGTATAAATAAACAATGAAAACTTGTAATTTCATTCAGGGTGATAAATTGTGTTTGTAGAAGGTGGGGAGTGTATATGAAAGGAAATGTTTCTGGCACATCATCTCTGCCTTTTTCTATCATTGAACATGCTGGACTGTATTCCCCAAAGCAGCTGCCTGATGAACTGCTTTCAGAGTTTTAAAGATTCTCAGAGAAGTTGTTCAAATAAATAGGATTTCAGTTCTATTATCAAATACACAAAAAATCCAACTCAGGTAATTAAATTTACATATTTAGATTGCTGATGAAGTTTTAGATTACTTGACACCTTATGTTAATTTGTTATGCAGAGTTGCAGTGCTTTCTCAGACTGTTTTTCTTCAATGCTTGCCTTAGCAATGGGTGAAATACATCTAGCTGTATCTCACATTTTTTCCACAAATAAGCTGTTGAATCTTAGCGTTAGTTATAGACAGGCTGAGATGAGGTACAAGAAGGTCCTGTATACTGTGATATGCAGGAAGCCAGACATCAATCTCTTTCCTGTAAGAACTTAGAATCTATCAAGTGCTTTAAACAAGTATAAAATAATGCTTCTTTGTTGTTCATCCATCATGAGCAACTCTTTCATTTGCAATACACTCACAAAATGTTTTTCTTGTCTCCTATTGTTGTCCTAGACTATGACAAACCACTGTCAGACACAAGGTGATGACCTTTGCATACCAGTAATACAATAGCCATACTTCATCTTTATCTCAGTATTCACAGGTCTGGTTTCTAACCTTAGAAACAAGAACTGAAAAGGTTATTGTGTTGCCCAACGGCTTTTCATTTTAAGCCTGAAATGTAACACAGTTTTCACTTCTGATAATCTAGTGCACATGAATTACTTTAACATTAGAAAAAGCTTACAGTATGGGCATGGTAACATGAAATCACCCATTTTGCCACTCATCTAGTGAACTCCATCCTGCCACAAAACAAAAAGGAGAAATACATGAGGTTCATTTCCTCTGTGCCAAAGTTATTTTTTCCATGAGTCATTTGGATTTGGCCTACATTCCACCTGAAGTGATTTGAAAGGCTGAGGAGTCTTCAGGCAGTTAAAAGAAAACCCTTTTGGAACTAATCCGTGACTTTTTTGAAGTCAGTGATGGCTTTTCTAGTTGACTTTATCGATGCCAGATCAAATAATCACAAGTGGTGGTTTGTCTGTTTTCTTACGGGAAATTGAAAATGTGAGTGAACATTTGGCCTCACTGAATTTCATCTAAACTTTTTTTCCTTTAGTCAGTCTAGAATCTCACCCATTAAGTTTGATATGAAATCAAACCCCACCATCTTCCTATGGTCTGAAGTCAATGCTATACAAGCCAGGAAGGCCAAAGAAAGTGTACGGTCCCTGATCATCAAGACTGGTAAACTGATAACAACGGATGAGGAGAAGGCTGAGGTGATCAATAACTTACCTTCTTCAGTCTTCACTGGCAACCTTTCTTCCCACACCTCTCGAGTAGATGGACCACAAGACGGGGACTGGGGGAGCAAAGTCTCTCTCACTGTAAGAGAAGATCAAGCTCGTGACCACCTGAGGAATCTGAACATACAGAAATCTATGGAGCCTGATGAGATGCATCCCAGAGTCCTGAGGGAATTGGCTGATGTAGTTGCCAAGCCACTCTCCATGATATTTGAAAAGTCATGACAGTCAGGTGAAGACCCTGGTGACTAGAAAAAGGGAAACATTATACCCGTTTTTGAAAAGGTCAGAAAGGAGGACCCTAGGAACTACCGACCTGTCAGCTTCACCTCTGTGCCTGGGAAGATCATGGAACGGATCCGCCTAGAAGCTATGCTAAGGCACATGGAGGACATGGGGGTGATACGAGACGGCCAGCATGGCTTCACCAGGGGGAAGTCCTGCCTGACCAACCTAGTGCCCTTCCGTGATGGAGTGACTACATCAGTGGAGAAGGGAAGAGCTACAGATGCCATCTATGTGGACTTCTGTAAAGCCGTTGACACAGTCCCCCACAACATCCTTCTCTCTAAATTGGA
>Ga0181612_146757_pt1 | contig 20828 bp, 15 predicted proteins | sample HoacroProtozoa21_FD_119630 | JGI IMG/M metagenome (GOLD analysis project Ga0181612, IMG submission 119630) | Hoatzin crop microbial communities from Cojedes, Venezuel. Combined Assembly of Gp0051906, Gp0051904, Gp0051908
CCTCTTCGGGAACCAGTGCAAGGCTTTTTTAGCACACCAGAAATTAATTCCCTGTTTCACCAAGAAGAGGGGTTATGCATAGGTAACCTTAATATATACTGGCAACCATGGTGGAGAAGGCGCCTGTTTTTGCAGCAAAGGCATCCCATGGAGCCTGTCTGCATTTCATCCTTATCTTTCCCATTCCGATCAATGGGTCACTGCAGGGAGAGATACTGCAGCTCGCAAGGTCACCGTCTGCTTGCAGTGGTCTTTTCTTTTGGTTTGGAACCAGGCTGTGCTCAATCCTGCCCTTTTCTGGACCAATTCACCAGGAACGTTCCCCTGCAACAAGAAGGGGCTTAGAATGAGGTCCAGAGTCCACTCAGGGGAGCAGTGGGAAGGGGCTACAAGTAGTGGTGGCCCTCTCAGGTCCCAGCTATGTTCCAGGTATCACAGGGTCTTTGCCTTTCCATTTCTCTGCAAGGCACTGTACTAAGCTTCTTTCCAGAGGATCTGTAATTAGAGACTTGTCGGTTCAAAAGGGTCAAGCTGGTATGCTGGGAAACAAGTCAGGCCACCAGAAGAATGTCTGTCTCTAATTCCAGGGAACCACAGAGTCAATTCAAGCCCAGGAGCTGCTTGCATACTGGTGGGTGGCACATCCAGGCACCTGCACTGGGCGGACGTGGATGGTTGATTATGCACTTGTACCAGACAAAGTGTGCAATTAGGGTCTGGAGGGGTGAGGGACACATCAGTGTCCTCAAGTGTGTCTTTTCTCAACACTGCTAGTTGCTATGAATCCCTGGCAAAGTGGTTCATCCCAAAAAAGGTCTGCAAGTTAACCTCGAACTTGTGGGTACTGAGTAAAAACCATGTACCAAAACTTCACCTAGGATGAGATCTGCTCACTCCGCTGGGAAATTCTCTATAAATGCAAGCTCTGGAGCACTTCAGCTTGACCACGAAGTCTTCTTGCTCCAGGCCTACAGGATTGCAGAGGGCAAGGAGAGTAAAAAATACTTGTCAGTCTGGCCAAGCAGCATTATCATTTGCCCCTTCTCATCTCTTAGTACTTTGGGGATTTTCACCAGAAGTGGCTTTTCCCAGTCTATGAGCACAGCCCTGGTTCTTCCTTCTCCAAACCCTAATGGTCACCTTAGTGTTTCATGCACCCCAGCTGTCCTGTTTCATGCCTACGATCTTGTGGCTCTGCAATGCTAGCAATGACCCAAATACTCATTTTTTTACAGAATATGAAGATGGTTCCTGTACCTGAAAAGGCTTATGGGTCCTTTTTTGAAGGGGACTGTTACATAATTCTGCACGTAAGTAAGGCTAACAAATATTGGTCTCTTTGGTAGGCAACTGGTTCAACCCTTTTTGTTTAGCTCTGACTTGGGTGATAGGCATCCTCACTGGTGAGAACATCACTGTTGGCAAAAGTGATTGTGCATGTGCGTTCACCATCTAATCACGCACCTGAATTTAAAGTGGCTGTTGCAACAGCACTGTATGTTTGTTCAATCAGAAGTCAAGAGGAACCATTAACTTGGTAATTTGTTAAAATTATTTATCTTCTAATCAACTGAGCCGTGTCCAGACATGGCACAATGGCCAGTACATTCCTGGCAAACTAAATCAAGACCCACATTTGCATGATGTATGGGAGTCTTTCAAGGAAGTGAGAGGTGGCCAACTGGAAGGTGTCATTTTCAGCAGATGATGTGGATTATGGAGTTGTGCCACCAACTCTGCATCACGCAAGGAGCAGAGAAGCTCTGCAGCCCTTCTCATGTCCCCATTAGGACACTTCATCCGTCTGACCCAAATTTGGTCCAGACCTACTTGCAACCAGCTGAACTCAGGCTAGCCAGAATCTTGAGGAACTTCTGAGAACCAATTCTAATCTATGGGCTGTGCAAACAGCCTTGTGTCCCCGAATGAACAAAGGACAATGCATTGCACTCAACTCCTAGAACTTCTTCCAAATCTCTTCATCTGCACAGCACAATCCAGGCCCCACTGTACCAAAAAATATCCATACCATGAAAACTAGAAGCATTTCCCACTTCCTGGGTCTGAGAGTCCCTGCTGCAAACATCTCCATCAATCAAGAGACAGCAAAGCCTCCACTATCACACAATAAACAAATGCACACCCACTACAGGTCAAGCTTGGAGAGCAGGCTGGGATCGTGACGCAGAATGAGTCTCCTGCTCTAATTCACCATGCACATGCCTTTATGCTACTTTTCAAATGATGAATCAATTTGGTAGCAGCCACCCAAAGACATGTTTAGAGCAGAACAGGAGTGTCCTTGCAGGGAGCTGACTACAGATATCAGCATAGATTTTGATGGTCAGAGGCTCAGCTTACGTTGCAATAGCTTTCCCAGGCAGAATAGCCCTTATCAGCCCACTACTCTCCTTTGCCTCTGCAGACGGGAAGGTAAAAATACGTGTCTTTGCATTCTGCATCTTCACTGGAGGCTTTCCAAAGAAAAATTGTCTGCAGGACAATGAGACTTTGATCGTCTTCAACAGCACTGTATTAAATTCAGCGGTTTTACCACAAATCAATTATCTGCACCTAGAGGAACTGAGCTGTATTTTATTGAAGTTCTTCTACTGTGTTTCGCTGTGGTATCACTGCGCAAAGCAAATAAACAGAACCTCATGTCAAATCCAGTTTATAAAATGAGCTTTCATTACCTTTCCCAGGTGTCCACGACAGGGTTTAACACAGTAGGTGCTCAGAAATAACTGGCACAGCTCACAATAAGCACACCTGTTCTCCGATCACTTGCCTCCTCTTTCTAGGCTCTTGTTTTTTTCTCTAATAAGATGAATCACAGCATACACACACAGGCTTAAGCTTCATTTGGAGTTCTGTCTGATTTGCAAGCCAGCAGGAATTCAGAGGCAGTTTGTGTTACTATGTAGTGTGATATGAGAAAGAGAATAGGAAAAAAAGGATAGTATCTGCAGACAAATCAATAGCAGTGTACATTACATTTTAAAAAGAGACCCATGAGAACAGTCTCCTTTAAGTTTTAATATCAAACTCTTCAAAAGTAGGGCAGGTTGAACGTGTTAATTTTTGTAATTGCACAGGTGTTCAGTTTGCCTTGATAACAGGAGTTGTGAAAGAATATCCAACAGACATATCCTTCTGTTCAATATGGATGCAAATCCCATAAATGCTCTCCTGAATAAGGTCCCTGGCTGCAGGCTGAGCTCCCAGGGAGAATGCTAAAGCTCTGTCCTGTCTCCCCTTGCCCAGGAGAAATGCAGAACTGGGAAAGGGCTCACTTGGTTTTACCTGGTATCCCCAGCCAGTCATATTGTTTGAAACATCTTGACATCTTCATCCTGACTCATCTTTCCCACCTCTCCCAGACCAAAAGAACCTCTCGCGGCTCCGCTGTGGATTTGCATTACTGGATTGGGAATAATTCATCTCAGGATGAGCAAGGTGCCGCGGCTCTGTACGTCACCCAGCTGGACAACGCACTCAGGGGGAGCCCCGTGCAGCACCGGGAAGTGCAGGGACACGAGTCCGAGACCTTCCAAAGCTATTTCCGCAATGGCATTATGTGAGTAGCATAAAATACCCTGCAACGAGGTGGGTCATGGTCCCTGGGGTTCCCTCTGCTTCTTTACATCCCAGAGCCATCAACATTGCAAAAATCTGAAAAACATGGAACAGCACTGAAGTTGGTCAAAATTCAGAAGAAAAATTTCCAATTTTGAAAAAATTAGTTGTAAGCATTGGGACTGGAACCATGTCATTCTGTTCTACTGGTCGTTTTCCCAGATAATTGCAGTAATTGCATCTTAACCTCCGTTTTGTTCACCCCAAGGCCTGCCTTCCTCTCCTCCTCACACTTTAGATTAATATGCCCATTCAGGGTACTTCAGACTAACATCCACTTTGAAAAGAAGTGCTGATATGGCTCACACTGGGACTACTGTTCCTGTAGCGGAATGAAAGTTTGACTCCAAACTTCTGCCATTTAAAGACACCATTGAATCCAAACCTGTGGTCTTTGCTCACGCTGGGGCCTTTGGAAGGTGACTCCAATAGCCGTCCTCCAGGAGGACCTTCACTGGCAATAAACAGCCTCAGTGCCTTTAGACAGCTGGAGAAAACTCAGATGAGAACATATCCTTGGTCAATACCCTATATCCCAGTCTGGCTTTTGATACCTCTGAGTCATGCATCTCTGCAACCTCTCATGGGTTTACTCAGGACTTTTGTGAGGCAGAAAAGTGCTTTTACCCTCATCTTAAAGATGAGTAAGGGACAATGAAGGACTAAAATTCAGACCTTGAAAAACATGTAGGTTTAGAAGTCTGTTTGGAAACCTATCTGCCTCTGAAATCTGTATGAGTTTTAGACTTCATCTTGGTCTAAACCACATCCTTAAGGTCAATCAGGAAGTCCGAGGCAGAATGAGAAATTATAGCAGGTTCTTTCTACACCTTTGCAGATGGACTAATCACCAGATCATACTTCTGTGGATATGTTCAAATGGGCCAAACAAATTTAAAGTACTGTGAATCACTCATAAGCCTGACCACATTTGCCAGTCTCTTCCAAGCTATGATAAAATACATATATTGCTCATATGGAAAAAACTATAAGATGCTTAGCAATTGTCCCTTTTTTTCCCATAAATGGCAATTACATTTTATCAATTATTACTGTAGTATGAACATTGGATCTTTTTTCTAAAATGATGTAGTATATATGAAAGTGGGTTAGACTTGCCTAAAGTAACAGTATAAAGGCTCTGGGAATTTCTTGGAGAACCGTGTACGCGATGTGATTGTGTCTTCCTTGCAAAGCTGCACAGAAAGGAGGGGATGGCATCATGCAGTGAGGCAACACAGTGCTAACAGCAGCTGTTGCAAAGTACGTGTTCAAGGATGGAAGAGCAAAATTGGTAGATTAAAGCTGAGAGAAAGATGGTATCCTGTACCTGTTTACGATAACATTTCGTTCTGCTTCTGGCAGCAGTTTCTGCCTAAGCTACTTTTAATAGAATAACTATTTTGAAGAAAACCAAATTTTAGCAAAAAGTCTGCTTTCTGCAAAATGTGTTTCATTTTTTAATTGAAAGTTATGGAATATTTCGATTCTGAGATGTCACTGCCATGTTTAATGGAATTTTCAGTTTGGTTGTGTTATGTTTCTGTTGCCGTCCCTCACCTGCCTGTTCTTCTACACACCTTCTCCCAGGATGCACAACAGCAACACAACACCCATAACAAGCGGATGGACACAGTGAGGAGTCATGGTCTGACCAGAGACCATGAACAGTAGAGTGAGGCAACACAGCATTTGACATTCCATTTTTAGGACTTTGAGATTATATTGGCTCTAAATTTTTTCTGTGTCACCAAAAGCTTGCGTTTTCTCAGAAGATAGGGGGGAAGGTATTTTATAATCAGCTGTAACTTTTTTTTCTCTGCTACACAACAGCTACAAGAAGGGAGGAGTGGCTTCAGGGTTTAAGCATGTGGAGACCAATATGTACAACATCAAGCGTCTTCTTCATGTCAAGGGGAAGAAGCACATGTCAGCCACAGAGGTAAGAAGAAGACACCTCTCTCATTATGGATCATTTCTCCTTGCCTCTCCTCCTACACCTACTTTCAACCAGGTGCGCCTGCTAGATAGCTCATCTCTGCTCAAGGACCCCTACTACAAGACAGCTTTCAAGACCTCACTTAGGGGTTTGGTGTTATCATGAGAGAAGCCATCGGGTTCAGTGAAAAGCTGAGTGCTAGAAAAATGAGCATGTCTTTAGAGACCAGTTGCTACATCCCCGTGGGCAAGTTCACAATGGCTGTGACTTGTCTCCTGCCACCCTTGTTGTCCTCTCCAGTTTGCTAAATGCTTGCATTTCCTCATGACAGGTAGCGCTTTCCTGGGACAGTTTCAATAAGGGTGATGTTTTCTTGCTGGACCTCGGGAAAGTGCTGATTCAGTGGAATGGACCCAGCTGCAGCATTGCTGAGAAATCCAGGGTGAGTACAGGCAAAAGTCATTTAGTTTGCTAGTGGTATTTTTTTATGCCTGAAAAAAAAAATATAGAGAAACAGCACTCGGTGTTTGCACAGTGAAAATCTCAGTAAAACCAGCAACACAGAGATGAACAGAGAAGATCACGGTAAATCTTCTACTTGCCCATCTGCTGGTATCAGAGGGCCAGGGAAGTATTTTCCTTCAGTTCAGACCTGGCCTCGTCTTGGGTTTTGGAGGCAGCTGTGGGCACATCACTGGCTCTGGCTGCAGAAGGGCATCCAGCTCTCTCTGGGAAGGTCCATCTTCATCCCTCTGTGCCCTGTAGTTTGCATGACATCATAGGCCTAAAAAATCAGCAACACCAGTAAGTTTAGCTGCAGTAACTACCTCAGGGGTAGATGAATTTTAATTTTTTGTTACAGCTTCACAGGGAATTCCAGCTTGGTCAGTATGAGACACGCAGGAATACACAACCGAGGTGCTGATAGGTCAGACCCATAGCTCTTAAGGCACTTTGCAAAGGGGTCATTATCCTTATTTTACTGATAGAGGAAACGAGATATAGAGATTTAATAAAGCAATATATATCAAAGGGTCGTCAGCAAAGTTGGTGGCCAAACTCATAGTCAATAATTACACACATTAAAAAGCAGGTGGGTCTGCTCTTCACGTGGTGTCACCTGATGAGAGGGGGAAGTTTCACAGGGAAGGCGATTTTCCAGGACACAACGGCTAGAGAAGAAGATCCAGCGGAGGATGGAGCAGAGACAAAGAAACCCTCAGGATACCAAGGAAGGGGAGCAGGTAGAGGGATGGCTAGTGTGAGAAACAGGCCATGGTTCATCTCAGCCCTAGCAATCAGGTCATTTCTTAGGTCTAACAAAGAGGGGCACGTTTCAAAGCTATTGTGGTAAGAGTCACAGTAAAAAAAAAAGAATTCAATGGAAAATGGAGATTTCAGCCTAATTAGTTGCTTGGCATTTCATGCTGCTTTTTTCACAGAAAACATCCACGTGTTTTGAATACTTGAAACATTTAAATGTAAAATCTCACCACGGGGCGCCCTGAGTCCTGCAGCTCTGCAGCATCCAGCCTAGTTGTCCTCAGCATGTGTGATTCTCTCTCCTAGACCATCTCAGAAGGTCACTGGTCCTGCTTATGTACTGTCACACATAGGCATAGCCTGCTACAGCTACAGCACGCCTGTGCCCTGTGGGAGCAAGCACCAGTACTGACTATAATAAACAATACTTTCCTGAGAGTTAATTAATAAGCAGATTTTACAGGCACAGCCCCCTTTTTCATAGCTAAATTTGGACGACTCTCGAAGCTTCAGAGAGCTGTGGTAAGCTGGCTTGGACTATTGGTGCTCAGTCATTGCCTTAGGTCTGAGGCTCGCTGAATTTGTTGTCTGCATCAGGACTTACCCGCTGCTGATCCTTGTGCAGGGTCTCGCGCTGGCTCGCAGCATCAGGGACAGCGAAAGAGGTGGCCGCGCTCAAATTGGCATCATTGACAACGAGAAAGACTCCCCGGACCTGATGCAGATCATGAAGATGGTGCTGGGTGAGAGGCACGGGGAGCTCCGAGACGCCATCCCGGACACGAAAGCAGATGAGCTGCAGAAAGCAAATGTCCGGCTCTACCAGTAAGTCCGGGGATGGGCTCCAAACCACATCCTTTCTCATGATGAGTGCTGTGAAGCCTGATTCCACTCGCTGACTCTGTCTTTCAGTGTCTACGAAAAGGACAATGACCTGGTGGTGCAGGAGATAGCCACCCGGCCCCTGACGCAGGACCTGCTCCAGCACGAGGTGAGAGAAAGCGATCAGCCCTTACAGCGACAAAAGGACGCTGTGGCTTGCTTTATTTTCAGCTGGGCACCTGTTTCAATGGGATACCCTATTTCCTGAAAATTATCAGCCCTGCCATCCTTCAGGCTTATCAGGTGTCCTCTGAAAACAGGACAGCTTAGCCCTCACCTACAGCCTCAGTGGTCAGAGGTAGGTGGTGCATTGAAGCTGCTCTAACGAGAGATGGCAAATCAGCTCACCCAGCCAAGGATGATATTAGCTTGGCAATCGGAGTCAAGGACTGCCGCAGGCCAGGAATAAATTCCAGATGGAAATAAGGCTGCTTAATACCTGATGTTCAGGTACAGCCCTCCATCTGCAGAATTCAGAGCAAATAAATACCCTGCTCATAAAATCCTGAAGGTGTATTTTCCTTCTGCAGCAAGTGCCTGCTCTAAGTGACCCACTCTGGAAGGAGATTCCTTACAGACTCTCTGTCCACAGGCTTTCAGAAAACAGAGGCTTTCCTAATATCCTTCTGGCTAAAATTGGTCAGAGAATTGCTCATCCTTAATTCTCTGGAGTGCAAACCAGCTTATTCCAAAACAGCATTGCACTGTAAGGCTCCAGCTCCCTCATCCACCGTGGTGTCAGCCTTGTTAAATCTCAGTCTCCTTTTACAGGCATATGAAGCTTCTTCTTTTCTTGTCAAAGTTCAGTTTGAAAAAGGAGAAGCCTTTGGTCACACAGTGGGCTGTCAGTTTGGACCACCAGCTCTCTGCAATGGAGTCAGGCTGCTTGGCATCCATCTCACCCCCTTCGAGTTCGGGATCCTGCTACGTTCACAACGATGCAACACTTTTAGCTCCAGATGGGTGTCACAAAATAGCGGTGTAGAGGATGTCTGACTCGGACTAGTCCTGCTCCTTTAGTAGCAGATTTGGCATAAATGAGCACCACCATCAGCAGTGCTGAAGCAGAGCAGGCTGAGGCTCGTATTTCAGCATACACTTCCCCCCCAGCCTTTTCGAGCTGGTGTTTCTGCTGATTTGGGAACATCTCTCATGAGATGGAAATGGCCAGTTTTGAGCAATGCCTAAGGAAAATACATATTTTAACACCTTGCAGTTAAAGTGCATCTGCCTGGGTAGGGTGTGCTCACAAAGCCAGTGTCCCCGTGAACCCCTGTACTGTAGGGTTGGTGGTCGTTGTAGTCCATTCATGAGCCACAGTAAATCCATCCTCTGTTGCTTCTACTAATGGTTGCACCAGGGTTAGAGCTCTGCAAGGCAAGGAAATGAGCTAGATCTACATCCAGTCTAAATCTTCAAGAAGGATCCAACCTGAGCAGGCTACAGATGAGGACCTGCCTGCACAGAGCTTTTTACGTCTGTTTTTCCGTTTCCCCTCAGGACTGCTACATTTTAGACCAAGGTGGTTTTAAGATTTACGTCTGGAGAGGAAAAGCCTCCAGCCTGGAAGAGAAAAAAGCAGCCTTCACTCGAGCTGTGGTGAGTTGTGATGTAGTGCAAACAGTGTTGTGGGAGGTGAACTAAGTGCTAATGTAGATCTGACCACTAATTACAATTAAGTGTAGGTCTTGAGGACCTGGCCTGTGAAATAACAGAGAGAGTAGTTAAACGTCTAAGGGAGGTGTGATGGCGTAAACACAGAATTGTTAGTCACCAAATTGCACTAGAACTAAGACCTGCCACTGAAACTAAGAATAAATTTAGTAAAGAATAGAAAGTATAAAAGAAAATACTTTGTTACACGGTAAATGGTGAACTTTTAGAATTTGTTGATTCAAGAGATGGTGGAAGCAGAGAGTATCAGCAGGGTCGAGAGGGGATTAGACAAATTTGTGGTCAACAGGTGCATAACCAGATGCTAAAGGGTCTCTTATGTCCTCTCTAACATCCGTGACACAGTATTGTGGATTCTGGGGAGAGTGAAGGGATCACACTGAAGACAGCCACCAAGCTCATGTGTGCTCACCAAACAGCATCTCCTAATGCCACTGTCCCAGCCAGCATAGGCCACTGCTTTGACCCTGAAAAGCATCTTTTGTATTCCAAATCAAGAGTAACACCTTGGGCGAGTCAGTGAGGAACTCAATTATTTGGGCTTTCTGGAAAAGCCAGACTTTTCGTATAGGTGCTACAGGCCTCAATCACAAGTCCATTACAGGCAACAACACCAATGGGTCTGGGCCCAGGTTCTGCATGTGAGTTTGGAGATGATACAGGGCTCTTCCACTGAGCAGAAAGAGATCTGTTATTAACTGCTATTAATTCAGATTGGCCAACCTGAGGCAAGACCAGGGCTCACGTTAAGGTAGAGCACACCAGCAGAGTGCCGTGGCACCAATGCTGCTCCTTCAGACGAGCTGCCATGCAGTTATGTTCTGGTAAAGCAAGCCTCAACACTTCTTTTCAGAAAAACTTTGCCTCAAGGGAGCCTGAGCAAGTAAGGCTTTTGGTAGTTGTTTTACAAGTTGGCATGTTGAAGTGAAGGCTACAAGAGAACTTTGCTTCTAATTCACCTGTTCACTTAAGTGAAGACCATAAAAGGCCTTATTTTCAGTGAGATCTTACTAGGGGATACTGAACTTCAGTGGCCTCACCTTCAATTAGGTCTTACCTGGAGACAGCCAGCGTTGTTACCCATTGCACCTACTGTCTCAGAGAAGAAAACCTTAGAAAAATGTTCCTTTAACACTTAATCTCACAGTCCTTTATGCTGCTTTCAAAAGCTTAGCTCAGATACTTTTCAGTAGGCAGTCAATCAGCTCTGCAAATTCTGGCCCCGAGCTACTTATGTAAAACAAAAGATATCTTTTTCTTTCAGTGTGGCAGGTGGGAGGGATGGGAAGACCATCTGCTCTGCTATTCCCTGGGGGTAGTTTGTGGCTGCAGTATTTACAGCAGAAGATGAATGCTCAGAAGCCCACAATCAGGCTTCTTCCCTGAACCACGGCTGTCAGCACTGTACCTCCATGTCATCCTGGAGCCTGCTGAGATAAACACAAGAGCACTTCCCAAAACTGAACAACAACTTTGGCATTGTGGCAGAACATTTCTTTCCTCTCATATTGTACCAAGCACCTCTGCTGAAGGAGTCTTTTAACGGAATAGTAGGTCTTTTGCTAAGAAATAATTTGGGTTTATGGCCAAAAAAAAATTAAAAAAAAACCAAGAGATTTGTGAGAGTTTCGTCCCTTCAGAACACACATCGTGCTCTGGGGTACTTAGCCACCCACCATCCTTTCGCTGCCTTGGCATGCATGCTCTCTGTCATGCTACAGGGAGGATAGTCTTCCTGTTCTAAAGCGGGACAAAAAGTTTGGAGAAAAGCAAAGAACTGAACTAGACTTTTGGGTCATGGGCACACTGCATCACTGTTTCCTCCACTCCTAGATCCATCACCAGAAGCCATCTATGGAGCTGTCTGAGACAGAGGAGGAGGCTTTACTTTAGACCCATTGAGTGAGATTTTCTTCAAGGCTAAGGAGCCATGTAGAGATTAAGTTTAGGATGTGATCCAGGTGACAAGCCTCTAGGGATAACGTTCAGTCCCCTAAACACAGAAATAAACATAGATACTACAGGGAGAACTTGTAGACACCTCCGTTTATAAATCTGAAAGCGAGTCTTGGGCTGAATCCTGCCCTTGGTCGTGTCACTGTGTCCAGTGGGGGACATTCACTCTTTGGGCTGATTCAGTTCCACATCCCTCTTCTCACGTCTGTAAAAAGCTTGGTGTGTCCCCACTAATGTTCTTTTTCAACCCCACCAGGGTTTTATCCAAGCCAAAGGCTATCCTTCATCTACCAACATTGAAGTGATCAATGATGGAGCAGAGTCAGCCATGTTTAAACAGCTCTTCCAGAGGTGGACAGAAAAGGACGAAACGCAAGGACTGGGCAAAGTCTACACTACTGGCAAAATTGGTGAGTGTGTTTGTCCTGGATTTGGCTTTCCTACCTCTGCTAAGCAACAGCAGAGGGAACATCATTCATATTAACTCTCTCCTGCCTTCAGTATCTTGAAAAACAAGTGCACATTCTTCTCACGCCTTGTATTTTCCACCTTCATCAATAGATGCAAAGGGTTCTGGAGCATTCAACATTCAGAACTGCTGAGGCTTCTTATACGAACCAAACTGCCATTTATTCCAAATGTTAATGTCAGCAGAAGATCACTCTCGTCTGAAAAACTGTATGAAAAATTTCACACTAGCAAAACTTCATCATTTTCTATACAAAGGGCTAATGCTGAACCTGATAAGGAAGTGTTGAACAACATTCCACTTTCATTTACACTGGCATGCACCCAAGACCCTCCTGACGTCAATGGAATTATTCTGTATTTACACCGGGTGTAAACCATGCCTCAATTTATCACACTGCTGAAGTGAATATCACAACGCATTAACCCCAGAGAGTAAACGATACCGAAGAGAGAGACCGTGTTGATGAATGATGGAATGGTGACAGAGATGCTGAATGTCTCCATCAATAATAGCTTGAGAGCCACAAAGCTCTTTCCTTTGCAAGTTCTCTCTTTTCTCTCCACCTTTGTCTCTCTCCATGCTGTCCATAAATAGTCTCGCTCTTTATCATGAGCTGGAGAAAAGTAGCCATTTTATTTCTGAAAGAGAGATATTAAAAGGAGGGAAATACATATAGATTTGCAAAACATTTACGAATTTTCAGTCAGGAGATAACTAGTATTCTTACCAGTCAGTCATCACTGGAACGTGCTCTATGGCCAGTTGCCAGCCTGTAACAGATCTACACTGGAGTGTGTGAGCTCTTCCTTATCCCAAAATCAGCACTGGCTTACTGGTGGCAAGGCTGGCTTCTTGCAACCACAGACCAGTTTTTTTCTTGTGTGTATAACAACCGTGTGTGTGTGTGTGTGTGTGAGGGTGATGCAGAGGGTTTGTATGTTATGGTGCACTCACCGGGTTCTTGTTTTCATTCTGCTGGTGCATGCAGCCAAGGTGGAGCAGGTGAAGTTTGACACCACTCAGCTCCATGCCAGACCGGAGCTAGCTGCTGAGCAGAGAATGGTGGATGATGCCTCTGGGGAGATAGAGGTGAGAGTGCTCCTTTTACTGACAGAGGATGCAATAATCAGCTGGTTTCCACACATCTCTGCCTTTTCACATGCAGCATCTGTACGGAGCTGTGAAGCTCACCTACCCTCCTTCCCTACCACCTTCACGTGAAGCTCACCTACCCTCCCCAAGGAAGCACAGCTGCAACCAGAACAAAGTGCTTACAAACTCTTAACTAATGCAGTACAGTAGCTCAGGGGCATTTCTCCTTCAGCCCATGATCAGTGGAGCAAAGCAGTCACCAAGATGACTCTTCTCCTGCCATGTGTGGGTCATGAGACTGGTACAGTCGACCCCCTTCTCACACTGTCTTCTTGTTAGGTTCATATCAGTCAAACTTGTGCAGAGCAGAGGCCCCTCTCCCATTCTTCTGACCTCCAATGGAAGATGGAGCTGGCTGAGAGAGGGGCTCTGAGGCTGAGAGGGACCTGGAGGCTGCTCCTCCTTGAGGGCCACCAACTGCTGAAAGTCCATTAATAACACATGTATTGTGACAGTCACTGGAGAGAGACCTGGGTTTGCCAGCAAGCACTTAGTCAAGCTGGGGGAACATAGGCTGGCATCCAGGAGAGAGGGGAAGGGTTATCTTTCCAACTGAAGAACTGAACTTCAGTGGTCTGCTAGCAAAGGGGCTGTGCTCTGTCTTCATGTTGACTCCACTGCTTCTGACCAAGATGTTTCTTTCACTAGGTGTGGAGGATTGAGGACTTGGAAATGCAGCCGGTGAACCCCAAGACATACGGGCAGTTCTACGGGGGTGATTGCTACCTGGTCCTGTACACCTACCTGAGATCAGGCAGGCCTCACTATGTCCTCTACATGTGGCAGGTAGGTCAAACCGAAGCAGAAGGGACTGTGCTGTGTCTGCTAGAAGCCTAAAACTGAAAGAAGCAATTGCACACAAAAATCCCAATCCAAGCATCCAGAAGAACTCAGCTACCCTTTGCTTATCCATTGTCCATTGCAAATATCCCAAGCTGTGCTTTGTAGGCAGCGTGGACACTGAGCCCAAGCTGGCATCAGACTGAGAGGCAGCAATGTCAGACAGAAAGAGTGAAGGATTATGTGGCTTACAGTGCTAAGGTCAAACTTTGCAGTCTTTCAGATTGTCCCTTAAAGCCTCAGCTCCTGGAGTCACGTGGATATATGCATATCTCTGCTTTCCTTTTTAAAGCGTATTTTCCTCCCCTAGAATGCAGAGAGAAGCTTTGCAAATGGGGTGCTGAAGTTCTAAAAAACAGAACGCAAGCGGAATTTAAACATCTGGAAGTTTTATCTCTGATCTCCTGATGCTATACGCATGGCTTGGGACTGGCAGGATGTTACACTGCGCAGAGCTTTACACCTTTCATCTCAGCACATTGCATGCAGCATCTGTCTCTCTCTTGCCCAGGGTCGCCATGCCTCTGTGGATGAAATCACCGCCTGTGCCCTCAACGCCATCGAGCTGGACAAGAAGCATGGGGACGAGGCCGTGCAGGTGCGCGTGACAATGGGCAAGGAGCCCACACACTTCCTGGCGATCTTCAAGGGCAAGCTGGTCATTTACGAGGTAACGTGGCTTTGTGCGCGCAGGCAACAGAAGATGCAAGCACCAGCGATGGCTTGGCAGTTGCAATGGAAATAGACCAGAAAAATGGGCTGATAATCAGGAAAGGACCCTGCCCGGTCTGCATGGGCTGGCAGATGGAAGTGGTGGAACATTTCTGCTACGTCCCAAGTAGTCTGAATGCCATATGTGTAAACACAGTCCTGCACTGACCCAGACTCAGCTGTCCACCCCTGAGCTCCAGCATTAATATGTAATGTTCTTTCCAGTTCTATTCCAGAATATGTTCAAGCTCTTTTCAGTGGTGCCCAGTGACAGGACAAGGGGCAATGGGCACAAACTGAGGCACAGGAAGTTCCGTCTGAACATGAGGAAGAACTTCTTCCCTCTGACGATGACGGAGCACTGGCACAGGCTGCCCAGGGAGGTTGTGGAGTCTCCTTCTCTGGAGATATTCAAGACCCGCCTGGACAAGGTTCTGTGCAGCCTGCTGTAGGTGACCCTGCTTCGGCAGGAGGGTTGGACTAGATGACCCACAGAGGTCCCTTCCAACCCCAAACATTCTGTGATTCTGTCTCCATGGTCACCCTGTGTTGTGTCTCGCTGGTCTCTGTGGTCACTCTGTCCTGGGTCCGGCCATGCAGGGAGTAAAAAGTCAGTGCTCTGGGGACATATTGCAGTTCTGCATTTATTTAGCAACTGTTATAGCTGTCCTTGATGGCAGCTGCTGGCTTCTGGGACAGGAAGAGGAAGACAGAATCATGTTCTGATTAGTGGCGTGATACCTGTATGCACTGAGAAGTAGTGACTTAGAAATAACCAGATAAATCCCCCAGTTTCTGATGAAACTGAAAATCTAACCAGTGCTACATCTCTCTGGGTTTTAGAAAAGAGCCCTAAAAGGCAAATAGCTTGTTTTGAGCCAGAATGAACACTTTGTACTGGCTGGGCTTTGGGGGAAGGTGGGCCATGGGATTTTATGGCAACATGTCCCAAATGCAGCTGTGTCCAGTGAAAGCTGAGGCAGGAGGGGAGGACCTCTGAACATCTTGAGTGCTACTGCAACAAGGAAAGAAACAGTCTGTCCTACTTTTACCCACAGCGGACACTGGAAAGTTAGAGGTTGAAACTGCAGCAAGGAGAGTTAATGAGGCATTAATTGGGCATTCCCAATGGCAAAGGTAGTGAGTGACTGGAAGACAAGAGAAAGACTCCTTGTCCTTCCCAGGGCAAGTCAAGCACTACTCTGCTTGGAGAGATGCTGGCAAAATCACTCCTTGGTTGGACCTGGGCTGCACAGTAACGTCTGCCTCCTGAGCAACGTCATTGCTGCTCACGTCCTTATCCACCCCGAATCCGCCTGTCCATGGGAAGGGAGGGCTACCTAGTCCTGTACACAGGATGAGCATCAGCATTTCCTTGGAAATACCTGATCTGGTGACCCCGGGAGGAAAATACTGCTTCCGAAAGCCCACAGCAGACCTGTTGGGCAGGATGTCCGACTTGGGCTGCACGACTGACCCTGTTGGCATCTCAGCAGGCCCAGGACAGGATGTCCACAGATGTTATGGAAGGCTAACGTGTTCTCAATCAAATGGCAAAACAATAGTTATCAGACAAGTGGCCTCGTCCAGCTGCTGTCCTGTGGCCAAGCAGCTAATCTGGGGTGGGGCTTCCAGGCATGTTTTGGAAGGCGGTTGCTTTGCCATACCTGTCTTTTGTAGTCCTGAGCAGGCCAGCTCACTTGTTCTGGTTTTAAACATTGCTGTGGTACCAGTGTCAACATCCAGGCCTCTGCACCTCATGTGTTGGTGCATTTGGTCCTTTCCACTGGTGGCTTTGGTAGAGAACCAAAGACAGAGCCCAATCCCACCAGTCTGTGTTGAACCAGCTGCAATTCTGCTGGCAACTGGAATTTGGTACTTTGTATGTAGCACTAATTTAATGCTCAAAAAGACAAGTCAGAGCATGAGTGGCTGGCACTGTTGCGTCCCAGTCAGTCGCTCATCACACCAACGTCCTGCAATCCAGCTTAATTCAAAGGAGGTGAAAGAACAGCACAAGTTGGTGCTGCTCAGGCTCTATCGTGTTTTTGTGGCTCCTGATTTTCCTGGCTGGGGCGTGTGTGCTGCAGCTGACTGTGTGCTCAAAAGATGGGAGAGAGGGAGCCTGTCCCAACTGCCCCGTGCTCTGTGATTTCTGGGTGGGCTGTGCTGGGTGCTGTCGCAGCTGATGGTGGAGCGGGAAATGGGGACTCTTCGTGGCTCTGTACAGGTCTGGGGATGTGTTCTCACTGCAGCAGTGGCATCTTTGTCCTGAAGGGTAGAAACCAGCTGAAGATCCTCATCTGAGCATCTGGGCTCTTGCTGCCTGTGCCAGATGAAAGCATGGCAGCGTCACATGTGCTAACGCATACGCAGTAGGGTGGGAAGGGTAGGCTGGTGCAATGAACCCTTAGTCACCCTGGAGTGTGTTTCAGTATGTGGGCTCTGAGCGTTCGCCTCGGGTGTAAGGGCCCTCCAGCCCCCCGAGGGTCCAGCGCCTCGCCAGCCCCACCTTGCTGACTCAGGTGAACATAGAAACTCTTGTTCTGAGATGTAGTGCTTCGGTATGGTGTCTCTTAGGAGCTGGCTTAGCCAGCAGCACCCATCGCACCGCGGTGCTGGATAACCCGCAGGCCCCAACGAACGTGGCACTGACCTGTGAGGTAACCTCACTTGCTTCTGGTCTGAAATTCATCACCGAAATGGGACTCGTCCCCTGTCCACCCCAGAACATGCTTCTTCAGTAAAAATGGTCTCAAGAGCAAGGCAGGTTTGAGTGAAGTCCTGCCGAAACCAGTTCTTCAAGGCCTGTGGAAGCCCAGGTCAAACCTGGAGAGCAGAGCATTGGCCTGAAAGCAGCCAAGTGACGAGGGCAGCAACCTCAGGGGCTGGGCAGGAGATCAAAACTTAGATTACTGTTACTCCCTCCTGAGTCTGGAGGAGAGCCTTCAGTAGAAGTTTCTGCCATCCCAAGTAAGTGATCAGACTATAAGGGCACAGATTTGTGCGCAGTTTTTAAGTATGCGCCTATAAAATTAAAACGTGAAGATTTTCTTCTTGTTCTCAGTGTGACAGAGGCAAAAATTGGACAACAAATTCCCAGCAACTAATGGCAGAGACTAGTCTGATATCTTCACCCAGGGTATTGCCCTATCTAGTGGTGCCTTCATCTTTTTCTGTGAACGTCCATCAAGCACGTGTCTGTTCCTGAAGCTTTACATGTAGCAGCTGGAAGGAGAACTGCCCTCACTATCTGTCCTGAGCCAGCAAAGGGCTTTCAATTGCTCTGTAAACACTGCTGGGGAGATGGTGGAAAAAACAGCATCATCAGTGGTGTGGGGTTGACGAATCAAAGTGCATCTTTCCAAGTTTTTTGTCAGGAACAATAATAATGAGTCCACGCTTCCCATTTCTTTTTCCATGTGTTTGTTTCTTACAATTCAGAGCTTGTATTTCCACACAAGAGGAAACTTCATTTCTCCCTGCAGTAGCCAGGCATCTCTGAATACCTGTGGAGGCAGCAATGGCATTTGCAGATAGAAGAAGGATGTAGGGCATCACAAAGGGCTTTCAGCAAACGTTTTATCTTGATTAGGTCTTTAGAGATGCAGCAGAAATATTTTCAGATGATACTCTCAAAGGCCAAAAGGCAATTTGTTTTCTGTTTCAGCAAGGGGAGGAATTGTGGGGCTCCTGGAAGCCCAGCCATGAGGGAGTACACCTAGGCTGGGCTTGAAGCCCTTGGGCTTGAGCTTCACATCTTTCCAGCAAGAAAGTCCCAAGCACAGGTTAGTGGCTGTTCTGGGCTATTAATCTCTCCAGTCAAAACAAGAAGCAGAGCCCTTTCCAGACCTCAAGAACCTTACCAAAAAGAGTCTCAGAAATCATAGTTCTTCTCTTGCAACTTGTGTTTCAAAAACTTGGCAGCTTTCAATGAAAAAAGCTCCCAACCAGCTGTAGTGACTATCATCTTTTCAAATCACCTCTTTTCTTGCAGCCTACCAAAGTGAAACACAATGGGGCAGCCACCTATTCACTGCCTTGTGTGTCAGCCAAATTGCAGGAAGCAATCGAGTTTGTTGTAAATGGTGTCTTGGCATATTTCAGTGCATTACTGAGCCACATTCAGTGGCTTGACTTGTGTTTTCCTAATTTAAGAATCAAAGCTTCAGCTCACTCCTATCTCGTTTATTGCCGAACACCAGCTAGAATATGTTTTGCTTCCTATGATTCAAAATTTAAGGCAATAAAAAGGTGGAAAACATACAGCTATATGAGGAGCTCTTGAGGAAAGAGAGGGACTGTTAATGAGAGAGAAATATTCTCCTATGTCTTTGGAGAAGATGGGGAGTTATCTGGGCTTAGAGCACATGAGCAGCCTACAGAAGCAAGTTGCAGCTACTGTTTAAATCTCTTTCTTTTCCTTTGCCGGACTAAGCAGAAGGCAAAAAAGGGTCTGAAGCTGCAGTGGAAAAGGGTGTGAGGAAAGCTTGGGGACATCAGAAATTGAGCACATTTTAGCTGGAAGGGATGGGGCATTGTTATGGCTTTGAGCATCATTGTCTCTGTGAAGGACTTTGCTGCTCGTGCAGGGCAATCCCCTATGGCGGTGTGCTGGTGGGAATGGGGAGAGCACACGCTGCCGCAGGGCTGTGGCTGTCCCAGGTTGGTCCACACGAACACCAGATGAGCTCTGTGATGCTCCCAGGTGAGGAGGAGATCTTCGAGGCAGAAGCTGAAGGTAGAGTCGAGCTATGTCCCCATGCCACATACAACACCACTAACCAAATCTACTTGTGATAGCATGCACGGCAAGAACTATTCATCTGCAGGGCTGACTGCAGTCAGGAAACAGTGTGATGGCTATTTTTATATTGTCTTGCAATAATCTGTGCAGGTGATTTCCCTTCAAGGCCACTTTTGCAGGGACCTGAGTAGCACAGGTGATGAAGAGGCAGCTACTGCAAGGATCCAGATGCAGCAAGTGCTGGATTGCAGAGCTCAGCACCAGTTTTTCAGCTTAGGAGGCTGCATTTGTGCTGGTGAGGAGCTGCAATTCTGCCTTTGCTCCAATGCCAAGCGGCTGAGCACGGCTGGTGAGTCAGGTCTCATCTAAGGGACCATTTTCAGAGCTCCAGCCCGTTTTTTCTGCAGCCTTTGGTTTGGCTGGCACTGCCCAAATGTTGCAAAGGAGAAGAGTCTTTTCCAATGGCAGTTTTGGGGCAAGCCTCTTTGGGCATGCGCACCCCTTGGTTTTTCTGACTTGCATGCAAAAGGATTTCAGCCAGCTCTCAAAATCCCCATGCAGAGGGTGCTCTCCAGCCATCAGTTGACCTTAGTCAGGCTGCTGCCCAGCTCTGCGAGGGCTTTATGCACCTGTGAGCTTCATGTGCTGCTTCCCTTTCCTTGCAACACACTACCTGTAACCATGCTCCAGGTGAACCAAACGTCGCTGAACCTGGGCAGCTTTCAGATCAGGTAGTGTGACAGCTGGCCTCCTTCTGCATGCGGCTTCGTGGCACCAACCTGAACCAGTGTCATCTTTCCCCTTCCCCTCTTAGGGCTCCCTGTGTCATCCAGGACCTGCTGTGGGGCTGATTGGGATCCGCCAGCCGGGGAGGCTGCTTCAGGCTTGAAAGGATGAGTCCTAACCTGCCTGGGAGCTGAGGGTGGAGGGCTGCAGGTGCTGCTGGTGAAGCCTTTGAACATACCAAGTGCTGCAGGATGCAGCTGATCATTGTTTCTAATTGGGCAGCAAAGCAATCATAGGCTTTTATCTCTTTGAGCCCTCGCTCCGCAGTTGGTGGGTGGGAGGGCACCTGCTCCCTCGCTTCCCAGGGTTGTTCAGAGTTGCCCTTAACCTTAAAATCAGTGAAGCACCCAGCCACTGCAGCAGTGAGTGCCACAGAAAAGCCCAGAAGGAAACTAATTCTGGTGCCAGAGGCATGTTTGAACAAGCCGCATCACATGCTGGGCAGTGAGCAGAGACAGAGCTTTGCGTCAAGACAGTGGAGCTCCACAAACCTGCTTTCCCCTGGCTATCTTTCCTTCCCTGAGCAGCTTTCCTTGGTCTCACTGCTTCTTTCCCTGCTTTGTGCCCACAAGAGATGGGGTCTCTGCGCTCTCACTCAGGGAATGCCCTGGCCCAGGAAGCAGGGCGAGGGCAGGCTCGGCTGCTCGTGGAGGTGGCCTGCCTGCGATGTGGTGAGAACCACGGCACCCTCGCTCGGGGGGGGCCTTTGGAGCCCTGGGGATTCCGCCAGAGGGGCTGCAGAAAGTCGTTAGACGGAAGACTGTTAC
>Ga0181612_176277_pt1 | contig 20825 bp, 11 predicted proteins | sample HoacroProtozoa21_FD_119630 | JGI IMG/M metagenome (GOLD analysis project Ga0181612, IMG submission 119630) | Hoatzin crop microbial communities from Cojedes, Venezuel. Combined Assembly of Gp0051906, Gp0051904, Gp0051908
CTGAAAAGAGCTTGGCCCCATCCTCCTGACACCCACCCTTCAGATATTTGTAAGCATTTATAAGGTCCCCTCGCAGCCTTCTCTTCTTCAGACTTCTCACCAAAAAAACAAACGCTGTCCAACTAGAAGAGTTTGAAAGCACCTCTTTAAACAATCCTGTACAAACCACACACCTAGCCACTATGCAGCATTATCACAGATGAGCCAGATATAGCGAATGCTGTTGGAATGAAAACCAGAGGGAGGAATATGGCTTAAAGCAACTCACTTTTATTGACAGAGTACTGTAAGGCAAGGAAAAAATGTTTGTCAGATTTTTTAAAAAGAAGATTTGCAGCAAGAATGATTCAGAAAGATTTGCAGTTCAATATATTATTGAACTTTCAAAGATACTATCTTTTATAAATCCAATATTTATCTTTTTGTTGTATATACAAAAGCTCAACTTAAGCACAAAACAACACAAAAGAAGGGATTTGCATATGAAGTTTTGTTGATGGTTCATAATCTAGTAAACAAGAGAATGCACGTTCTGTTACTATAGAGTTACACTTGACTAGATTTAAACTTAAATATACCCCAAAACACAAAAAAACCCCACAAAATACAGATGTGTTCAATATGACTATTTTCAAAAAAGATCTAAACCATGTTCAACCATACACAGGGAACAAAACATTGATAGATGCCAAGAAAACTGTATTTTATGGCCAAACTCATTTTGCATTTATGGTGAAGGCATCTGTGAAAACAATGCTGTATTCTGACCATTCTACACTAATATTTTGGCCAGAAAACATTGCAAAGCACTGGCTTTTGTCTGCTTTTTAAAGGACATATTTTTTAAGTATTGATGTACATTAACTGTGATCCTCTTACAAGATTTCACATCAGGCCATGTCAGAACAACCTATCATTTCCATAGGAAACAATGGTAACAGAAAGGTCCCAGCTATGCTAAAAAAACCCAGTTGGGCCCAAGCTACAAAATCTGCAACCTCTTAGTTCCTCCCTGAGGGAAGGGTGCATTTTTACTCCATATTTTCAGACAGCATTAAATTCTGAAACTAACAAACTCTGCTGCATTTTGTGGCTTTTCTTCCCCACCTCTGTATCTATAGCATTGGCCTTTCACTTGAAAAACTTTTATGAAAGGGATAGCTGCTTCTTCACAAGCGATAACGTAGCACTATTTGTGCTTCATAAAACAAAAGAAGTCTAACAGGCCAAAATACGATGCGATGCATTGGGATAAAAGGGACAAAAGTACTTAACCACAGTACAGTGTCATGCCTTAGCTTTGCAGGGCTGTAGCATGAGTAGTAACACGGGTAAGTAAAATTCACTTCTACCTATACAGGCAAAACTGAACTGTATTTTAAAAGCCATACAATACTACTCTGTAATTAGAACCTCCAACATGCTGATTTTTATCACACAGACAAGAAGAAAGTTATCTTACGACTACACAAGGAAATGGGACCCAATTAACAGATGAACAATGACACCATACATATATGTAACCAGTACATTCTGAAAATGAAGCATAACCCATGTTTTTCACATGGAAGTCTTTTGCTGGATGCTTAAATGCACAGTTTTCATCTCTTTTCAATTTTTTTTTCCCTGTTTTCTCTATGAAAATCAAGCTCTTTGCATAATTAACCAAACCCCAAAGATATTTACACTTTAAAAGCCAATTCTTTCAACCTTCTGATTTTAAAATGTGTTATCCCATGTCTTGCATATTTTAAAAAAAGGCCCAGAAAGAGCTTAGAATTGTAACTCAGAGTCTGTACTTCGTAAAAATACTTCCCTTGAACATGAAGTCAGTGCTGACCTCTTCAGGTCATTTGTGAATAATAAAAGCTTTCTAAAGAAATGTTACTAAATAGGAACTTACGGAAAACACAAAAAGAAGAAATACATTACCCCTGTATTGTGAAGTGTTGCCACTTTAAAGTACCGTATAGATTGAAGAAAAACACAGAGCTGCGTATATCAAAATACGTTTTCATTATGCAGCTACAGAACATATGAAATCTCTCAATGCTCTGTCGCTAAAGGCGATACAGTCTCTCTGGCTTTGTTAGTACTGCTATTGTATACAGGTTTCTTGAAATACTGTTAGTACCTATAGAGGCTAATTCTTACATATAAGTGTGTGCTATGCTTCATATGGCAGAAGGACAAGCATTTGAAAAAATTTCTGACACTGATTTTAAAGAAATTGTACATCACACAGCGTCTTCAATTCTAAACATAGAAAATCAGATTGTACTTGAAGTTGTTGTTGTTGCAGTATGACTTAAATTTTTCTCAGATATCAAGAAGGTCCTCACCACTCTCATCGCTCTCCACAGTTAATTGTCTTGTCCACCATTTCTTGACTTCTGATCCACAAGAAGCAGCATCAGACATGGGATTCATTTTGCATACAACAGATTTCACAGTTGAACGTCCACCAAAGCGGAGGTTGACTGAAGACACTGAATGGCTTATTGGTTTGGGGGCTACAAAATTAAACAGAAAGTTCTGTATTAGAGTAGGTCTGCTTCTTGAACATTTTCGCTTAGAATTTAGGCATACAGAACTAGCCAGGCTGGGGCAGCTTTAAACTGATTCTGTGCAGAAAGAGTAGAGCTCTGTTCTAATGTTAGTTGTATTTTCAGCTCCAGCTCTTCACATCTGCTGGTAGAGCAGTGTAACTGGGCAGTTCCTCACTCCCTTCTGCTGAGACAGCTGATGCAACAGGTCTCTTCTTACCTGGCTCATCGCAACCTAAATGGTTTAGGCAGTACTTACATGAGCAGACCTGCTGGCAAAATGGTGAAAGTGGTAAGTGCCAGAAAAAGGGAGGGAAAAGTGCATTTAGGGGTGGCAGCTACACCTAGAAAGTGATATTTAACTATGGCCTAGGGGTGGAAGCCAGTACAAGGTGCTGGTATGGCTTTACGAAAGCACTAAAACCAATGTGTAAGTACATAAAACCCACAATTGATCTTAATGATGCTATTCATGATCTTAAATACATGTCTTTGTTGGACTGGAGGCAGACTACTTATTATCTACTGGGCTGTACTCTGCAAGGAGGCGACCCTCCTTTTCTCAGACCGTCTGCCGAGGAACATTCAAGATTGACATGGCTAAGAAAGGAAGCCCTGAACTCCTCATTCTCACTTGAAAAACCTATCAGTTGGCTACAGTAGTACAATTCCTCTTTAGCATGGTCCCTCTTTTTCTCTCTGTTCCAACAAAATGTTGATCTTTGCTGCCTAGTGACATTTCAGGGCAAAAGATGGATTGAAAGCTCTCTGTTGAGCTGTCCTGTTTCTTGGACAAGTACTCTGATCACAAAAGTAGGGTTAATGGTAGCCACAGCATGACCATCTCTTCTACTTCCACTGAGATATGATTAGGGTCTGAACAGCAGCAGCCTTTGAAGGCAGCGCACTGACTCGGAATAGGACTGACTGACGACAGCACACACCTAACCTGCTGGTCATAAGCGTGGCAGGCAGCAGAGGTCAATATGTACTTTCAGAGAGAATATTTCAGGTGGTGGAGAGTGCTCTTAAGCTAATGACTTAATAAGGCCACAGACTGTACCTATGCACCTCTCCCACCCTCCTATAAGGCATAGTCTAGCCTTTCTTTTCTAGCGGACTGTAGTTACTAGAATAACTTGAGGATGATTCCTGTTTCTGAGAAAATAAATGGGAAACTGAATGTACACCCGGCCAATTCCTAGCTGAAGTGAAGATATAAAAATGTATTATTATGGTGTAAGGTATAAATCATACACCTGGTATGCTTAGACAAGACAAGGCAGTCAGAAGTTATTACTGTTGTTAGGAAAAACTTCACAGAATCACAGAATCACAGAATGGTAGGGGTTGGAAGGGTCATTTTCACTGTGCTTTAATATGATAAAAGAGAATTCTAAATGCACAAGATGCTAGCCAAGCATACGGGATGGTACAGCCCCCAATCGAAAGACCCTGAGTAAATGCATGAAAAAAAAACAACAACCCAACCGCCTGCACGTGGCAATGCTTGAGCCCATCTTCCAAACTTTCAGAATTGGGAGGGAGAGATTGCTGTATTTCATCATGCATGAGTGTAGAAAAACCCTGATGTGGGTGCAAGCAGCAGGTGGGAGTTAGATCTGTGAATCATGAAGTGTCTCGTGGGCTTGTTATTATACAGCAGTGATTTGCCATGTGGGAACTCTACTGATAAACATTTTTCACTTACCTGATGGCAAACGCCATTGTCCAAATTTCCGCTGAGGTTTCCCAGCATCTGCAGAGTCTTGTCGATAGCCACCTCTGTCAGAAAGCGTTGGGCTAAGGAGCTGCTGCTGGCTACTTGTCTGAAGAGAGAAAAAAGAATCTCAGTCATCGTTCCCCACTGCATGGGAATAATCCTAAGAAGGCTTATCTTTCTATTCTGTTTCCAAGCTTTATACATGAATACAAACAAAACCTATTGCCACTTTTTAAGGCAGCATAGTTTCTGTTCTTTACTGACCCAGAAAATTACTACTAATAGGAAAAAATAAAAAGTCAAATTGGGCTCAATTCCATTATACAGTCCCACCTAAGGGTACAAAATTGTTCTCAGCCTTCTACAGTGGAGTCCTTATGTTGTACCTTCTTCATTCCCTACCCTGGACGAGGCCAGGACTCCTACTCAGAGGACCCAGCACGCTCAATGTTGCCACTCTCAGTGTAAATGCTTGAACAGGAAAGCTTCACATCCTTGAGCCCATACACAGATCACGCTAGAGCTGGAAGCTGGTGCTGCTGTCGTACAGCTGAGTTTGACCTTTACGGTGCTAGCAAGACAGCTAACTAAGCTGGGGAATTACCGCCTTAGACCATCTTGCCTTTACATTTGAAGGCAAAGACTGAAGCAAAACAAGATATTGCTTTCAACTTTCCCAGTTAAAATGATGTTTAAAAAAGAAGAAAGAAGAAAGATGGAAGTTATCTGAGTTTGTTCTGAGTAGCTGATAGTCTTGTGGTTAACGTACCTCTGGCTGTGCACTGTTATCCTGATTGATAGCATTCATATCTTCACTTGGCTGCGTTGTCTCAATGCTGGGAGGATTCAGAAATCGGCTCAGCTCCTGCTGTTGGCTCTCTCGTAGGCTATGGATAATGCTGCACGACTGCTGTTGTTTCTATCAAGGTACAAGATGTGACAACAAAAATGTTCTCGTCGGTGTGTCAGTGTTTGATTTTTTTTAAAGCCTTCTAAATATTTAACCAAACGGTGAGTGCCAGATGTGGATACCAGGTGCATCAATAAAGCTACATTTATCAGATGGTTGTTATTTAAATAAAGTGACTTCCAGCATATGTCTAACCTTTATGGAGGGAATAGAGGATAAAACTTATATTAAGTGGAAGGCAAATTGCTCAAATGTTGGTTTAAACCTAGAGTTTAAAAACATACAAAATTTTGAATTTATGAGTTAAAAGTTCTCGCAAAGAAAAAGAAACAAGGAAATTCGTAGAGATTCACTAAGAATTACACAAAGGAAACGAAAAAAATCTGCTTTCTTTCATGGACTTTGGAACAGGCTGTCAATAAGACTGAATAAAACAGTAGTGGAAACCTTGGGACTGAGTATAGATTTACAATACAAATAGAAAAGCAAACCCACTATCTTTATAATCTTACAATCTAATTTGCTTTCAAATTAAAATAAACAGCCGTTAGGAAGGGTTTCTCTTTCCTGGGTTGTTTTCACATGCTCCCTCTAGAGACACTTAGAGACTAACAAGAGAATTTGAAAATATATATTAACTTCCATAATTACATTCAGTTTATAAAAGGTTCATATAATGTGAAATGATCTGAACCACATTATTAGAGTGAAATGAATAGCATATTTACTTTAGCGTAGTGTAATTCAATACCATAATGAAATGAACAACGGAGTTGAACAAATCCAGAACTGAGAGCTGAGATTAAATTTACTGCCATTATTATTACAGAGATGAGATCAAAATGAAACTATCTGATTATGCCTTGAACACTGACGTTTCAGCTGGAATATACATTACATTCAAATTGTCCACTGATGTTTTTTTATAAATTTACAAACAGAAAAAGCCAGATTCCATGTTCACAGGTCTCTGTGAAAAACCTTCATACATAAGAAGTAAGCTTTTCTAAAAATAAAAAAAAAACATGCATCAAAACCTGGACTCTGCATTACAATAACTAAAAAATCAGTCATCAAGGCAACCAGGTTGTGACTTCTTACATAAAGGAAGAGTTGTTTTTGGAAGAAAAGAGAAGAATAACTGCAAAACAAATTTCCTGATTTTTTAAAATATAAATTTAATCCCAAACAAATTTCAACCAGCATATACTGCAGCTATCCTGATCAAAGGCAAAGTGTTTCTGATATCAGAAGCACTGCATGAACAGAATACAGAAGGACTGGCTAGGTCTATACTAGTAAATGAAACAGACTGGGATTGCATGCAGTGCTGAAGCAAAGCGACGGGCCAGGACTTGCATGGTCTGGCTGATCTTCCCTCTACCACACAAGACAGCTTCAACCACTGTCTACTGGGAGCACTCTCCACCCTGACCCACGCCTGGAGGGCAGTGATGCTCCTATGGCAGTGGTCTGGGAGAGTATGAGTATGCAGAGGCCGAAACTGTGCTGAGGAACATGCTAATGAGTGACCCCATGCCAGTCCGGAGCCAATGCCTTGGTCCTGCTTCATTTACTGCCACAGACAGAGCTACTGTGTGCCACAGTTCGTACACCTGGTTTGCATGTACACACCGCTCATTTGCACACACAGTCACTGTAACGGCTCACTGAAATGATGTGTCTTGACACGGGTTCCATTTGAAGAGTCATCTGCTGGTGACTGATCATGGTATCTTCTGCCAGCAGAGGCAAGGAAATTACACAATTACATTCTGTGAGGAACGATTAGGTCTATGAGGTTTCATCGAATTACATTGTTTTTCCTTTATTCCTTTGACTTTGGTCTCTGCACATGCATCTTCCTGCTGTATTGAAAAGACAGATAAATTTTTGGCAGGAAGACAGTTTTTGCCTTCAAAGGACGCTTATTTTTGTAGCACTTTCAATTGAGCTGTAACATACATTTTTTTGCTGAGTTAGCAACTGCTACGTATTTCTTCACATAAATATTATCGTGACTGCAGAGTAAATGAAGCATAGTGACAGCAAATTCCAGCATTGCTGAGCAGTACAATTTCTGCAACCACTTAGATCCTGGTTTAGCTTGACTTACTGCTCTGATTCGCTTTAAACACTTCTTCAGCCACATGCGTATGGTCTGTTTGGCCACCTCCTCTTCTATGGTATATTCCAGTTGTTCCCTAGCAAGCAGCTCTTCCAGTTGAAGACTTTTTCTGATATCAACAGACCTATATGAAAGCATGCTGGAAGAAACATAGATATATATATATTTTTAATGCCCATGACCTTACATTTTAATTTAAAAGCTCATATTTAAGACCTTCGTGCAAAAATACATAATTCAGGTGTGTGCAATAAAATCGCATTTGGAGCTAGAAAATGCTGAAATGATTCCAGAAGAGACTTGTGGTACTTAAAACAAATGAGGACCTTATCACCTACCTCTAGCTATCCAATACGGGTGAGCTACTGAACTGTAAGTATTTGTGGTCATTTGGGTCTTTCTTCCCCCTAAGTGTTTATGCTTGGATGTTCTCATTTCTATTTTATTTCTAGTCATATTCACTGTCATGATGTGGGGACAACATTTCATTACTTAGGATACAAGAACAACACGTGACTGCTGTTTATGACAAACTGTCTCCAACGAAAACACTGCAATTACTTAGAGCTGATTTCCTAGGACCCATGTGTTCCATCGCTAATATTTTTGCAGGAAGAAAGGGAAATCTGGTCTTTATATTACATTTGAAACGGCAGTGCCTCTGTGGGTATCAGTCTTGCCTTTTTCCAAGCCTAATGAATACCTGTTAGCCTGGAGAGAAACACAGGCCACTACTAGAACTACTGTTCTACAAATATAGAGAAGATCTCAGAGTACCTGAGCACATCATGGAAAGTGACATCCCCACCATTATGGAGCCGTTCCATTTCATAGCACATGTGCTTGAACAGCAGCTTGTCCTTGTCGAGATCCACCTCCAGCCTGCCCCGCAGAAGCCTCAGCAGAAATTTCACTCGGAAGGTAGGGATTACTCCCTGGGTAAAATTGCATAATAGATGGTAAATTATTACTGCGACCTAACAACCAACTCAGACATTCAACTTGATCAGTGAGAGGAACACTATTTCTCCAAAGACTCTGTGTCAAGTCCTGGCCTATTTCAGTCACTGTGAATACATTACTGATGAATATACACATGCAGCCAGCTTTTCAGCACATTCATGGAAGTCTTCGCTGTTATTTGACTGATATACAATGAGAATCTGTGCTGTTAATTTTGCCAGAAATTTTTAAAATTGCTTGGGGATTTAGTTTCCCCTTTTGCATTAATCTGTATTGAGAATTATACGCCCAAATAGCTGCCTTTGAGAAACTGAAATTAAACTTCAATTTAAACATTCACAGCCAGGCCTATACCTGACTGTAAAACTGTCCTCTTCTCTGTGCACCTTTGGACAGCTGAATGTTGGAAGTTTTTACTGGCTTTTCAAAGGTCTTCTGCTCTAAGAGTCAACCTAGCAGATGTTGCACTTCCTGTGAAAACAATTTTGATCTGCTGTTAAAAATTATGACTGGAAGTATTTCCCTCCAAAACTGTGCTTTGCACAAGTCCAGGCAGATGACATCAGTTGCTCTTCCCTTATCTACCAAAGCAGTAACCCCGTTGTAGAAGGCCATCAAATTTGTCAGGCATGATTCGATCGTATTGATCCTATTAATACCTACATGTGTTTTCAAATCTACTATTATAAGTATTTCACAGTAGTAAAGAATACAGGTTAGTATTTGAAGGGCCATAAACAATGTTAGATCATGCTTACTGAACTTTCACAACCTTAACAGTAACTGCTCAGTGAATTTTGTCAGCACGCTGTTTTCCCCATATCGATTTTCAAGGAAAAATGTACATTTACTGGATTTCTGTGCTCATTATCAAGTTTCTTACCTCTCTTTTGTCATCAACCATGTTCCATATAATTTGAAAATGCCTAAGATCATTATAACTTAAAAGTTGGTCTTCTTCGGTTGAATAAAACAATGAGAAATTCTCCACAATGATCGCTGAAAACCACAAAATCAAGAAAGCCTGTAGTTACTTTTTACATGGTTAATCTCTACAAGCCACAATACATTTCCACAGAATATGAATTCTGTTGTGCAAACTTCACACTAATAAATGTCTTTAGCTGTATGTTCAGGCAAGGATTTTGAATAAGTAATATACTGACATGCTATGTCCATATTCACTGTTCTCACTTTTTAAAAGTTATATCTTAAATGCTGGTGAGATGCCTAATCTAACATCTTCTAAAATCAATTAGGAGAATTCCAACGATATTGGGATAATGTTGCCTGTGGGAAGGAAAAGCTCAGAAAATAATATTCCTTAGGGTAACTATACTCTGCAAACACAACACATCTCTTTGTTCAAAAAACTTTCATTCCCAATCTTCCTGAGTTTTAGCACACACCATGCCAGAAAACTATCAAACCCATCATATGCATATAAGGTAACAGTGAGCGTACAAGGTAGCCTCATATCTGGATGGCACAACAGACTCAAGTCTAACATACTACATGCCAAGATGGACCTTTTTCTTATTAATGTACATTTTCACTTACCAACAAGCAAATTTAGCATGATGTACGCAATGATGACATAAAATGAACAGAAATACATAAGAGCACCAGCATAATTTCCACAGTCTGTTTTCCAGTAGGTGCTGTTATCTGGTGTACAAAATGGAGGCTGAACCTTCAAAACAAAAGAAAATAAAGTCAATCAATCATAAAAAGAGATTCTTAATTTCTCTGCAATCAATACTATACTTCTGTCTATCAGTTCTTTAAAGCTTCCCAGTTAGGGAATAATACTGTGGACGTTCTTGTGGGCAGGTTTTTTTTGTTCCTTTAGTAGTTAGAAATCAAAAATCAGAGAGAGTTATGACAAAAAAGGCCTAGGCGTGGATCTCACTACCACACATAAGGCACATTGTGCATTATGCCACTTTAAAAAACAACTTGGTGCTCTAAAACACGGTGCTTTTCAAAAAGCTTTCTTGCCCATTCATTTTAAAAAGGAAGGGAATATGATTTTCATCGCAATGGAAATGACAGACACTTACTTGGGCAAAATAAAATGATTCAAGGACAAACTGAGGTCCTTAAGACTACTGTTCACACAGAACAAGCCAAAGTGCGGGCATCGAAGACAAAGTTAATCTGAAAAGCCACCTTGCCTCCGTCAAAGCAGAGATAACAGTGGAAAAGTGAGTTACTGCACTTCTGATTTTGAAAACATATTTGTATTTTTGTTTTTAAATCATGTAATAGCCTAGCCCCATGAAATATTACACTGTGAGTGAGTGATTGGAACTGCAATTTGTGCATCATGTTCTGAGGTTTAGTGAACATCATATCCCTTGAAGAGATACGGGCAATCACAACATTCCCTATACAAAGCTAAGACACTGGAAACACTTTGAGATCCAAGGGTGTCTCCTGTTTCTTGCCTACTTTATCTCTGGCAGTATTGTATTTACCATGCAGTCATGCATAATTTTGTTCCAGTCTTCACCAGTAACTATTCTGAAGAGTACAGTAATAGCCTTGCCAGCTGATGAAAAATTTGCGTGTCTGTTTTAAAGAGAGAAAGAGAGATCATTTCATGTCCCAGAACTAAAATGTTGGCAAGAAAAAACACAAATAATCTCAATTTTCTATTGTTCTACTGTTTTAAACTAAAAATACTTACAGTATTATTTGAACGGGCTCATTGAATTATTTATTCCATGACTTAAGCTACAATAACTGAACTCTAGCTCAGACATAGGTCTGAGTATTTTGGCTCATTACATTGAAGAGCTAAAGCAGACTCAAGGCCAGATCCTATCTCCTGTCTCCATTCTCCTCCTGCAGCCCGACGATGCTATTGATTGGGAAATCCCCAGTGAAGAGTCAGTTCACAGCACTGTCCCCTCTCTGTACCAGCCTGGTAAATGGATCCTGTTCCTGGGTGACACCGATAAGGTGTAGCAGGTACACTGTGTTTCAGCAGCCCGGGGCCAGCGCAGTGCTGCTTTGAAGCATATTCCATCTGGCATAATGAAGAACAGCTGTCATTCTGCTCTGGGCTGGGTCGGGTGTCATTTGGTCCAATGCACAAGGACTGGAAAGATGGCTCAGTGTCTCCTACCAGAAATTCTGTTTAGAGCTCTTCAGCTAGGCCTGGGGACTTGTCTGTGTTTCACCACAGATAAACTCTTCTCTAGCAGAATGTGATTTTTTTGGGCTTTTTAAAGAACATCCCCATGAGGTAGTTAAGCGCATACTGTACCTGTTAATGTTCTCTCCATATTTCACTGTACCAAATAAAACCACTCCAGCAAAAGCATAACAAAGAAGCAGTAAGAACATTCCCACTATGATGAAGAAACTCTTGTACATGCTGACAACCACGGTCAGGAGTAGCATTTTTAGTGTCACCTGGAAGGACAGAGAACAAGCAATCCATGACGCCATTGAGGAAATCAGAGATAAAAGGGAAAAGAGAGTTATTGCATTTGCCATTTTGACAACGAATTCTTTACACACATACTTTAATGGATGAGCCCAGTGAAATGGTACATTACGAATTTGATTGGAACTGAACATTTTGTATCTGTCTCTAAAATTCAATATGCTCTTTACTTGTTGAAGAGATCAGCATATCCGCCTACCTTACGAGGTCAAGATGTTGCTCCTCAAAGAGTATATATAGGATAATACAGTGTAGGACAATAAAGCAATAATACAGCTTAACTACAATATTCTAGGATCAGTATACTCCAGAAGTATCAAAATCAGCGTTGCATGAACAGTGGTGTGGTGAACTACTTTTGCCTTATCTGAAAGTGCTGCTAACTGTTAGGTGGAAACCACAGATACTGCAGCCTGTCTAAAGCAATGGGTTGATGTATAGAGAGGAGCATTTCACTAAGATCAGCACAGCTTGATTAAACTAGTAAATTCTCATGCAAGTTGGCCAAAGAGCTTAAGAAGAGAGCATAGTTTAGAAAATTACATAGGCTGTAGGCCTAGATAATAGATACTACTTTTCCATACATGCATGTTGTACATTTTACTCTTGAAAAAGTTATTGCCTAGATTGTCCTAACACCCTTAACCACTTTGGATGCTATGGAAAATTCTGTTTAATGGGACTGAGGGTAGCAGTTTTCTTTAGAATCATGCCAAACTGATAACTCACACTGACTTTAAGCTATCTCATTGCATCACAACAGATAAATTAGTGAAATTGATACAGCTCCTAATATTAAAGCACAAATGACTAGGTTAAAACCTTGAAAAAACTTTAGAATCAATCAGAAAGCTTTGAAGGCAATCACTTGGTCTGGCTGCACAGGAGAAGCAAGGATTTTTCATTTGACTTCCAAGGCTTTACAGGCTCTGTGTAGTTTGATTGAAAGAAAATTTTTTATCTTTACTGAACAAACCCTCTGACTTATTGTTCTTAACCCCAGCAACCTAATGCAGCAGTCTTTTAATCACATTTGCTTTAATATGTCAGACTTCACAGAAAATGTTTGGATAGCCTAAGAAGTTCTACAGCAAGAGAATGCAGAGTGTCACCACTTGTTAAACAAATGTGTTTGTTCTCCACCTACGCTTATTCTGCCAGCCTACTCTCAATTACACCAGAGCAAATCCAAACACAAAAGAAATGTAAACTTTTGAAGTGACTTGCTTTGCCACCATGAAATGTTTCCAGAAAATTATCTTGGCCCAGTATTTTTTCTAAATTGAACATAAATCCTTTACTGTGATGAGATGTACATTGTAGAGACACAAGACACAGACCTGTCTGTGAGGAATAAATTGCTATAAAAGAGCACTATCATAACAATATGAGAGCATCACCCACCACTCCACTAGTCTTGCAGAGAAAATAAGTAAACAGCATGCACATCACACCACACTGAAATGGCAAGGACTGAAAGTAGCACAATGTATGTTCAGAGTTTTAGAGAGCTGTTTTAAAAAACTGTGTGGTATTGCAGTTGCGCTCTTTTTTTTTTTTCAAAAAATGTAGCTTTTCCAGTAACCATAATATAGTGCTATTATACAATATACCTAAAATCCTGACATTTTAAAGACAGCGTGTGAAACTGGCAGACTGCTGCTTGAAGTCTCCTGTTTTTTTGGCATGCCAAATGAAGCCGTACAGAATGTGCACTAGAGATGCATAGCAACTAGTCCTTTAATCTATACATGAGCACTGCAATGGTTGCAGTTCCTAATTTATACTTACATGCTTCCCACAAATTGAGAAAAACCTGAAGACAATTACACACGCCCCCATCATGTATGTGTATGCATTCTGGAATGGAAACACAGAAGACTTAATACATTGTCCCCCAGGGATCTCATGGAAACATCATAATAATTGGTCTTTTAATAATGCAGGGCAGTTGCCATATGAAATAAGAGAAATCATAAACTAGTAGCACTAGTATTTCAGTAACAGGGGAGAAGTAAGAAAATCACAGAAGATGCTCTACCACTTGAAAAACACTACTCCAACCTCTCCACACATCAAATAAAAAAAACTTCCATCCTTCAGTAGCTGGGCTGTAACTGTGTTCAGCAGCCCCAGTCTACTTCTCTAGGCAGTTGCTGGCTTACAGAAACTCCTCAGGCCTTCCAAGCTACTCAGCAGTAGGGAGCAAACTGTGAATGTCAGGGCAAAATGACCAGTCACACAAGACAGGTTTTCCTCCAAACAGAGCTTGGGGCAGACAAGAGAGAAGCCCACAGCCATTTTAGGGTTGTGACTTTGACAACTTGTGATTGATGACAAGTATCAACTATCCCTTCTCCTTTCCTCACAAATAGGGGGGTAGCCAAATTTAAAAACTGGTGTAGGATGGAGGGAGAGCTGCTTTCCTCCCCTCTCCTCCATGCCTTCTTGGAATAAACCTTGCCCTTTAGCCGATACCTGTGGTCCAGAATCGCTGCTGGATTTGGGACACATTGCATTGTTCAGCAATTTTGAACTTTTGCCTTCTTCCAGTCCTCTGCTCCTGTCTGAATTCTATGCATTGCCTCTTTCTTACTTGATGCTCATGAGACTGCTGTTGGCAAGAGCTCTCAGCCTGTTCAGATTCCTTCCTTTCCTCGCTCACATCCCTCCTTAAGACTTCGGTTTTCTACCACATTTAAAGACTCTACCTCATATTAGTAAGACAACTTTTGTACTTCATCATTGCCCAAGACAATGATTCCTTCTTCTCAGCATCAAGCTTAATTTGTTTCAGCCATATTTCAGCCTTATCAAACTCCCAAAGATTTATCGGGATGTACAGCAGTGATTTTACTGTTGGTGCTTAACAGATAAAATCAACCTTAAACACTGGAACTGTGTTTTGCAAATCTTACCAGTAAGGCAAAGTGAAGTATCACCCATATAACTCCAAGAGATGTCACCAAGAGATCGTACCGATTTCTTCTGCTTTGCCAGAAGCCAGAAGGTGACATGGCAATAATCTTCATTGTGACCTATGGATAAAAAGAATTTCTCCATTGTACTGAAGAAATGGTTATTTCTTGCTATAAGAACCTTTTCCAGTCTCTGAAATGTTTTGTTGAGTTCATCTCATGAAACAGTTTCAAGCAGCCAAGGACAGGATTCATGTCAGCTAACTGTCACCATGTGGACAAGTTAGGCTGCTAGACTAACCGGATCATATAATCTTCCCTTAGATGGATGAAAACTGGTATTAGTAGAAGGCCACAGATCACCCAGACCAGGGGTATTCCGGAAGTGTCTCTCTCTCTCCATCAAGTATTGAAGGAAGGAGTGCAGCTTACCACCTCAGACTGCATAAATTACTGTATAAATTGCTCAGGTGAATGTGGGCTTAAGATTTCCTATAGTTAAGCAAGTCATGAAGTTAGAAAAGGATTATGTCAATGACAGGTAGCTAAAAGAGGCAGTACTATCCTATCCAGCTAGCTGTTTCTAATCCGGCTAAAATCACATAAGCACATTTGAACTCAAGAATATAATTGTGTTCTGTGGCACCTATAGTTCAAATTAATTAAAAAGCTTTCCCACATTGCAAATATTTCTTGCTTTAAGGAATACTCCATACTCAGCACCATCTGTACTCAGCAGCATATAAGAGAAGAAAGCCAAGAACACTAAAGGCAGTACATTTTACAATGTACCTGGTAAAAGACAGCAGCCACAGTGCTTGACATTTCCAATACAGGTAATAAGAGTGCAGACAGGAAGCTTAAGAATAGATACTGATAAGAAATAGTCACAACAGCTAACAGACATCAAGGTAGGGTGATGCATGTAGAGGGAACGCTGGAGAGTTTCTCATACGCAATTTGTATTAAGCCTCAAAGCAAATCAAGTGTTACTGTATAAAGACTATAAATGCCAGGCATTCATTACATTATTTTTTCCATCCTACCTTGCAACACTGCCATTTAGCAGTACTCTTTACATTTCTGAAACCTAAATCGTATATAAAAGGACACTAGTTTGAGGTAAAAGGCTGATCTTCCAGTTAGTTTTTTGCCATATAATGTTTTCTGAAGACTGACTACAAAATTGAGAATATTGTCTCTGAATCTCTGATTATCATTTGAGGTGCCTGAAGGTATCTTGTCTCCTTCTATCCAGTCAGCTGAGATGCCGCAGAATATTGGAGACAGCTGTGTAAGGCTGGCAGGGATGACACAAGACCTGCAAACATCCCTGCCCTTCTGTAGCAACTAGTGGAGGTAAGGGGAGATCAGCAAGAGTATCCAAAAAAGCTTTTGATGCCTTCAGTTATTTAGGCAACTGAATCTCACCCTATATCTCCCTTGATCACAGGGACAGCTTAAACATCTACCTCACACGTAGAATATAAACACCCAAGTTCAGGTGTCTACAATCTTGAACTGAATACCACACCGCACAAATAAAAAATCACATCTTACTTTATTCTGTGATCATCAGTGTGGTAACAAAAGTGAGATCTCCAAACTCTTCCTATTCTTCTACACCGCATGCACTGATGTGAGCAGCAGAGGTTTAAGACTGAATCAGGAGTTCCTAGACTGGACATAGGGCCATCAGCTATGCAGAAAGCTTTGGCCTTCCTCATGGACCATGCCTGCTAGTGGTAGCAGACTGTGTACATAGCAGACTATGCTGCGTTAGTGAAGATCCTGGGCAGGCATCTGGTTCCTCTCTCCATAAATCACGGGCACTCACAGTGTGATGTGATGGCTTGCCCGTTGAGACAGTCAACAAATTTTTCTTGGCTTTGACAAAGTACCTTTGAAATTCTAGAAGTGCATTTGTCTCCTCTGGCAGTATAAGAGAAAAAAAGTATTTCTAAAGACACAGTTACTAGATAAAATAAAACCTGTCTGTGTATGATACAAATAAAACTTTTCTGTGTTTACTCAGTCTCTCAAGAGATACTGATTTCTCCTGGGTAGGGAAAAAAGAAGCAACAACATGGACATACTCTAGCTACTGCTGCTACAAGGTATTCAATTCATTGTTTATTCATCACTGCTGGCAAGCCTTATCACTGGAACATAGGAACTGTCATCTTCGATTAGAGCAGTGAGAAATGTAGTTTACTATCCTGTTTCTGATAGTGGTCAGTATCAGCTGTTCAGAGGGGACTGAAAAGAAAAATAGTCAAACACAAACTTATAAAAGAATTATGTACTAACCTAACCACAGAGGAAGCATCTTCTTTAACCTCATACAAGTGTGCTTTGTTACACTACAGATATCCTTACACATAAAAAAATATATGCTTTTAAAAATGTGTTTAAGTCCTTAGATTCCAATCTTATGAAAACAGGCTAATTGCACTTTGCACAGTTGATTGTGGTGACAGTTTTCTGATAGACAGAGAACCATTACCACACAGGATCAGATCTGTACAACAAAAGAGATAATACTGGAATTTGACATAGCTTATTAAAAGGTATTAAAATGAAGTATGATAATTAAAAAAAAACCAAAACTGAGAGAGGTTTGATGATATCACGGTTACAGAAGGGTGCAGATTAACGCAGCCTGTTCCAAAGAACCAGGCAAAATGGAAATGGATCGAGCAGAACTTCCATGATATAACACAGACCTTTGTGCTGTACAGGGTGAATTTAATCCAAGATGTTCTGCAAGAAAAGAGTTCAGTAGGTTCACCAAAACACAAGCTGAAATGCTCAGAGTTGAATATATATAAAGGACACAAAGCTGAAAGCGGTGAAATATGACTATAACAAATTAGAAGTTTATTCCTACAATGCGTGTTTAAAGACAAGTGACATGGAGAGCCCCAAACGTAGATGTTCAGAAATGAAAACCATAGTGAAGAATGAGACAACATCCCTAAAGTCAAAATGAAATATATACATACTAGTCTTAATCTCAAGAAGTCATAAAATATATTACTTTACCTCAAGGACAAAAATGAAGGTGAAAACAACAGACATTGTTGCTAAAGGCACAGTCACCGGATCTGCAGCATCCCACTGAAATGCAAACAAAATCTGGTCATAGAAGAGTAGCTGTTAAACAGAACTAAATGTCTATTCATTGCCTTAACTTTTCTTGCAGGTTTTGTTAATGAATAGATTTCAATTTAAAATATATCCAGACAGGAATGCCATCTTGGTGTATTCTCCTCTCACAGATTTACAGCTTAACTGCAAATTAAAAATAGTGGGCCAGACTACTAAACGGCAGAAATTGACTCAGCTCCGTAAATGACAATTAATCTACAGTGATCTGTGCCAGCTGAGATTGCTGTATCTAGAAATCACATTTCCCTACATTCATCACAATAATGGCTCAACTGATTGTTAATTGGCGGTAGGAAATGCGCAACACATGTTGTACTACTATAATGAAACACGTAAAAGAAACACAATTACCTTAACTGATAACAACACAGACTGGGCCAGAACAAGTACAGCAATAGTTCTCTTAAAAAATGGATGCTGAGTTATATCATACATCTTAGCTCTAAAGCCATCGTTATCTGAAAAAGAAAGAGTTTCTTGACATCTTTTCCATGTTCGTTAGTGGCAAAATAATCCTTTGCCAGTTTCAAAATACATTTCTAATTTTCTGCTACAATTTTCCATATCAAATAGGGCTTCTGAACATATAATTTCAAATACTGAACACCACTGTTGCATGAAGGCTTTGGTACTTGTAGGGCAAGTGCATCATTCAACTGCTGTCAGGTTAATACATTCCATTCATATCACTAACAGCCAACTGCAAATATTTTTCATTTAGAAATTCATTTTTTCATTAAGGCTTATCCTAAAACCATCGAAGCGCAACCTTTTTTGGGTTGATTTTAATAGCCTTATGCAGAGATCTGTAGTTGGAGCCTGTTTCCACATTAACTTATGCACAACCTCCTAGTGGCCTCACGATTACAATTTTAATTTGAATCGCAGACTCCTGGGGAATTATGAACACTAGAGCTCAACATGAGTAAAATCAAAATATCTTTGATACCCGGACGAGGTGGGAGATGAAGAGGTTGTGCTATCTTCAGTCTGCTTTTCAGATCTTCCCATCGTCTCTGATCTACAGTCAGTAAAGCTGTCCCCTTAATAAACAAAGAGAATCGTATAAAGCTTTTGTCATATGAAAGCTAGAACATCCAATGCTGTAAACATGAAAACAACATTCCGTTTGGTGCCTGAAATAAAATTCCATATGCATCTCTCCTCAGATAAGACACTGTTTGGGTAAAGGAGCCTGAAGTGTCAGCTGGTACTCAGGAGGATTTCTGGATGCATTAGCTGTGAGTTTCTGGGACTCAACTCAGCAGGCACAGTTGTTGCACTTTGTAGCAGCAGCCCAGTGTGGGCACTGAAACACTGCGGGAGGTCTTCCATTTGACTGAACATCACTTGCCAGGAAGCATTGTTTTAAAGAGTGGTCGATTTTGTCCGGACTTTGCTGCAGAAAATCCTGTGGCTCGTCAGTGCAGCTACAGTTTCTCGGGGAACGAGCCCTCCAGGAGACCATTGCTGTTCTCTGGAGCTCTTCTGCATGGGGTGTAATTGAAATAAAATAATCGTATGCTATGAACCTACATGAGCTCTCCACAAAGGAAGTGCAAGGAAAGGTGGAGATACACCTCTAGGGTGGGCAGTGGTACATGGCAACGTCTGTAAGTGTTTTCACAACACAGGAAGAAACAAGCAAACCCCAAACAGAGTTTAACATTATTTAAAGCGACCTTCAAAAAAAAATGAGGCCCTCATCACTTCAGAGTACTGTAAAATCTCACGGAAGGAGTCTCGAGTTACAAAAACAAAGGAGACCTTTTCAAGGTAAATGTCACAAGCCTGCCTCCCAGTCAGCACGGAGCCGCACCGAGCTGGGCGAGGGCTGGTGTGATCTTCGGGGCTCGCCTCGGCATTGGCTTGGGTAGACGCTGGAACTGCGGCTGGCTGTGCCGCTGATAAGGTCGAGATTCCTCGCTCTCAGCGGACATAATCTCTTTACAGAGCTGTGTCCCCAGACAGCACCCTGGGAGGAGGTGCCTTCCAATGAGATGCGGACAAAGCAACAGATCTGAGGATGCCTGTTACTTGTGTCAGGCCCAAACCACACCATTTAGAAACGCTCAAATTAAAAGGCAACTCGTTCACCCCACTGAGTGCGTCTGCTTTATATTCTCGGAGAGCTTTCACTGCAAACAAGACAAAAGGTGGCAAAAAAGCAGACCTTTGTAAAATTTAGAAATAGTGATGCCAAGATGCTCTGTTTCTCAGAAACTACCACTTCCACCAGTGGGATCGTTGTAAGGGGACCACAGAGCAGAGCCCCGCGAGAGGGACTGCTGCTGGGGGAGCTGCGTTTGCATTCGGCCTGCAGCTCAAAGCTGCCAGGTAATATTTGAGTCGATCACATCTTCACTGCCACCTGAACATGTCACTTGGGTGCATTGACAGGCGGGGGTTTTGAAATCGGGGGTGGTGGCAGGCTTCAGGCTACCGTCCTGTTGCTGGCACAGCTGAGAGGCAGCCCAGAGACCCTGTGGTACTGCCCAGTCCAACATCTCCCACCTGCAGCTCTGACAGCTCACACCAAATACTATGGTACATCTGAAAATATTTTGGTGTTTTGTTTTTTTTTTAGAACATCATTCGTTCTCACGTAAAATAGTTTATTCAGCTATGTCCAACTTTCACCCTCCTCAACAACTCCTGGAACTACTCTAACTGTATATCAGCTGTGAACTATCTAAAGCCATCGTCTACTTAAAAGACCAATAGCTTGGCCAAGTAAGTAGTTTTAAGAAGATTCAACTTTACCTCACACAGCGGACTGTTTTGCTCTCTTCCTTCTACACTAGTTGCTAGCCTTCTCTCTAGCTTACTTCACATTTTTTTCAGTTCCTGGGCATTTCTTCACTCTACCTGAATATTGATTGGGCTGAGATTTTTTTCCCCCACTGCATAATTCATCTTTTCAGCTCAAATCTGAAACCATTTTCTTTTCCCTATAGTAAATACATACAAAGTAACTTGTATTCAAGAAAACAGAGAGAAAAACAAACA
>Ga0181612_130380_pt1 | contig 20824 bp, 21 predicted proteins | sample HoacroProtozoa21_FD_119630 | JGI IMG/M metagenome (GOLD analysis project Ga0181612, IMG submission 119630) | Hoatzin crop microbial communities from Cojedes, Venezuel. Combined Assembly of Gp0051906, Gp0051904, Gp0051908
CACAGGTCACACAGAGATATAGACATACGGTGCACCTGGGGGTGGGGGGGGGCGGAGGCGAAGGGGGGAAAGATCTGAGACATTGATGATGTTGCTTTGTAGGTTCAGAGCAGCAACACTCTTTAGAGCACATGTAGAATGCCAGCTGGCAGTCGCAGTGCCTATTCTTTTGACAATTAACATTTTAGCTCTACCTGAACTAGAGGTGGAGTCTATTGTAGGTCAAATACCAGAGGGATCCCAGACTCAGGGAAGTGCTGAGTTGCACTGGACAAGGGGAAGGTGTTGTCCTTAGACTGAGGTAAGGACTCTGCTTTGCTCTAATGCTTCAATGCCTTTGCTCAGTACAAAAATCTCAATTTCTGTGTAATGCAAAGCATTTTTCCATCCTAACAGGTTCTCTTGATCTACTTCTGCCTCTCAGCTGATACAGGCTTTCCTAGTGGTGGGCTGGGCTGTTTATAGGAATTCCTCTGAGAGATACAGCTGGCAGAGATGTTGGTTTTTCTCTCTGAAGCTGCAAGTGTTACAAGCTGTATTTATCTGTATGCTGCCAAGACCTTTCCAGGTGTGATCACCCCATGGCCTTGCATTCACTGGTTTGGCCCCAAAGCCTGGGAGGAAGTGCCTTGGCCTTCTTGAACCTGTAATTGGCAAAAAGGGCTGGGTGGATGGTAACTAGAAACAGAAACCAAGCCATGTGGCTGCCCTGCAGTCCCCCAGTGCTTTGTCAAGATGACCCCAGTTTAGCGTCTCGATCCAAGATGGGGTTGGCGAAGCGCTGGCAGAAGGATGCTCCTGCCAGACGGGAGTGCCAGGTGAGCATCGCTCTGAGGTGTCACCCTGAGTACGAGGAGAGGGTGGGACGGGAGCGGTCTCCAGGAGGTCTGTTCCTTTGAACAATTGGTGTGACTCCCTTGCGTGTCTTTCAGAGAGGGCATGCACCAACCACTGTGGACCCCTTGCCTTCTTGCTGCAAGCAAGGATCTCCTGAAGCGATGCTGGAGCAGGAGTCTGCTGTGCAGGTAGAAGGGGGGAAGGGGCGCGTTCATTGTACTGCAGTAGGCTCCAGGCCCTCTGCAGAGCCTGGAGCTGCTGTCACTAGACCTCATTTGCCACTTAAGTTCCATCTCAGTATCTGTCATTTGGGACTGTGCCCAGCCAAGGTCTGCAGAGACCAGTGACCGATCTGGGGTCTTTCTGCTAATTGCCTCTGGCCCAGCCTGCTTTGTGGAGCACAAACCAAGAGACAGTGTGGTTCTGGCCACAGAGCTGCTTTATTTTGCTGTGTATTTCAAACTTTCATCTTCCCTTCTACTGTTTGAAGAGCAGGGTTCACGCACATGGGCTCCTCCCTGTTTACAGCTTACAGATATGTTTATGAAGTGTGCCTCAGGCATGACACTCGCTAAACACTTCGTGTCCAGCCTGGCAGCTCTCCCCAAGCCCCTGACGTGGGACAACCTCTAATCTCCAGACTCCAGGCAGGAGCCTCCCCGTTTGCCAGCATGCAGGCAGGCAAGTGTGAGTAGTGATAGGGTGCAGTTCTGCTGCTGATAAAACTCTTCCAGACTGGCTGCTCACACTTGGTTTGGCTGCAGCATTCAGTGTAAGTGGGCTGATCAGAGCTGCAGACCCTGGCTGTCCAGGGTGCGCCGACTTTCTCCTGCAGCGATGCCATGCCTGCATTACTTGAGGGTGAGTACTTACGCATAGTAAGGTGCTTGCTGGGCAGCTCTAGGGGGAGAGGAATCAGGCTGGTTCTCAGGGTGCTGGTTTGCACACGGGAGTTTAGGTATATCCTGGCGAGTAACGTGGACTCAGGTCTGGTCCAGAGAAAATGGCTCTTGGCCGAAATCATTGCAGCTAAATGGACCATAGAATGGTAGGGGTGCTGCCCTTGCTATGTCTCTGGGAACTTGCCTAAGGTCACGCTGGGGGCCAGTGGCAGAGCCTGGTGTTGAATCCAGAATGGCCAGGTGCACCTGATGCTGTACTCGCCTTGCCCTTCTCACCACTGCTTTGTTGGCAGAAGGGAGATGACCCCAAGTATTGGGTTTTTGTGCTATTGTAATGGTAAATGTTGATTTCTGTGTTATCATCTTTCTTATTTTACCCACCCGAAGGTCTGGTACAGGTGCGCAGGATGACGTTTCTTTCTAGGCACAGTGCTGCACTAGCTCTGCTGAGGAGCAGGTGGCTGTGCTGCTACAGCTTTGCTCGCATGTCCTCACCAGGGATCCGCTGGCAGAGATATATTGCCAGGCGTGTGCTTCAGGTGCTTTCCTGTCAATGCTTTCTTCTCTGCATGGCTTCTGGAAGCTGCGCCCCGAGCGCTGGCCAGACCAGCCTGGCTGAACGCTGCTAGCAGTAAATCTGTTGCAGCCATGGCGCAGAGACTGTACTGCGATTCCTTAGAGCATGCAGACGCTAGCAGAAAGCCCCCTTCTCAGAGCTTTTGGTCGTGCAGGTAGGCAAAGCAGGTGTGGACTAGCCGTGCTGAAGCAGAGGTAGAGAGTGAGTCAAAACAGATTGCAGAAACTAGGAGCAGTTTATAAGCATCGCTAGAAAAGAGGAGGAATTTTCTCCACAAGGCACCATGGCAGACCCTGATGGCATGGTCTGGACTCCAGCACATCTCTTGGGTGCAAGGGCACTGCCCAGAGCCCAGGGCAGGCTAGAGGCTGGTCTGCAAGGTGTGCCTGAGTCCCAGGCTTGCATCCGGCGTGCTCAGAGCGTGTCTCTGCTTTCCCCCTTGCACCAGCAACCTGCTAGAGCTCTCTCAGCTCCACAGTGTCCATCACACACACCTGCCTGAGCCATGTCATTGTTTAAGGAAGGAAGTGCATTAGGAAAGTAGGAGATAAAGAGCAGTTATAGTGCTTCTGCATCTCTCTCAGCAGCTGTAAACCCTGTTGTTAGAAGAGGTGTAGTGCCTGAGCAAAAAGCTCTCATGTATTGTCTTTAGTCACAGTCTATATATTTTCTGGTGAGGTAAAAATAGCTTTTCTTTTTCAGGATATGCAGAGAGCAGAGGCTCCTGCTAACATCAAAGGAGAGTGACAGCTTTCCCCTGGGTGTGCGTGGCCTCAGCTGGCAGGACCAGTAGCTGTGTTAGTTCTTGCCTTGCTTTGGCTCTGTGTGAAAGGAACAATGTCCTGATCTCCAGCTCCCTGTTCAGACCTCTGGACCAGCTCCTGTTCTCTCCATTCATTGCTGCTGGACCCAGCACTATACTTCATTAGGGAAGTGATGGTTTGCAAACGGCAGAACAAGATCTTGATGCTACTAATTAAAAAATCCATTAGTAGCAGGTGGGAATTGACAGAGGGAAGCTTTCATAGAGCTGTAGGCTTAGCACAAGGGGATCCTTATCAGAAGCATCAGTCTGCTGTGTAGGGGCAGCTCCCAAGTCCTTGCTCTGTGCAGATTAAGCTGTTTCTGATATCCACCCTCTTCACAGTCTTGAACCTGTTCCCGCTTCAGCAGCTAGCAAAGGGGACCTATGAGGGGGGAAGGAAGGAGCCAAAAGGCGACGCAGATGTTGTCTGTATCTGAACATGCTCAGCAGGGACCAAGTTAACCTTGGCCCTGAACTGCATGCTAATGACAGTCCAGAACTACCTCTCTTGTTAAGAGTGCATAAAAATGGGCTTTCTGAAAGCTAGTTACTTACGATTATGTAATGATGGAGGAGCCTGGTACCTTTGCCTGAAAGCTTGCCCCCGCTTCAGTACTGTCAAAATGCTAACTGGCAAGTTTCCTCCCTTCACGCAAACCTGCCAGGGGCCCTCCTTCTTCTGCTTTGGGATTTCTCCTCTGCCAGTTGTGCTGAGTTCTCTTCCAGCTCTAACAGCCCCTCGATGCAGGAGCATGAGCAGGTCTTTCATTTCCTGCATGCTCTGATTCACCTGCTGTGAGATGGTTGGGCTGCCCCTTGCATTCTGGTCTGGGGATCTTTGCTGGGTGTATAAGCCATCGGCCTGTGTGGTACATGCCTTGGGGAGGCCTGCAGCTATTGTGAAATCTCCACTCAGCAGAAGGGAGCACGGACAAAGAGTTTGCTCAGGCTAGTGCATGAAATGAGAACTCGCTTGGCAGATGCCTTCCAGAGATGACCGCTTGTGCCTTGGCTCTTATCAGTCCCAGCTGCGGAACTGTCCTAGATCATGTGGGCAGAGGTGAGGATGGTTAGAAAATAGAACTTGGGCATATGGACTTTATCTGTCTTAAATCATGTGGGCAGGGATGAGGATGATGAGAGAATAGCATTTGGGCATATGGATTTATCCTTTTGTCTGATGAATTTTCCCAATGCTTTTCATTTTCTCTTTCATCTGGTGTGCAGTATGTGCCTGGTAGCCGGTTCTCTGTGCTTTTTGGCTGCCTGCATGAGGCTTTGCTGCTATGGCCTCTCTGGAGGTGCTGTGCTCTGCTGAATTCTGTCTTATACTCAGAAGGCAGAAACCTGCCAGCAGGTTTTGTTTCCACTGCAGGGACCACTGAGAGTATCAAATTTCTGTGAATACAGATAGGAGAGAAAGTTCCTGTAAGGGAGACAGTGCGAGTTCTGTTTCTGGGCATTTGGAGTTGAATCTCCAGTTCGATTTTCCTGGTCTTCCTTGATCATATTAGAGAGACCCTGGATGCCATCTTTGACTGCTTTTAATCTTAGCAGCTGTTTTAGTGTGTTTCCAGGACTGATGTATTCTCATCTGATGAGAAAGGATCCAGGTTATCACCCGCAGACCCAGGCACTTGATGTCTGCAAGGCAAGGAGGTCCAGATGAACTCTGGCACCAGAGAAATCCCTAGGTTGGGCAACTGCTTAAAGTAAGCAACTACATTGATGTAACGTTTTGCTGTCTGCTGAAAATAACGCCTCAGAGTTGAGGATCGTGCCCACTACTAGATACAAGCCCATATGAGCAAAGAAATGTCAAAGCAAATGTCAAAGGCTGTTGCAAGGTTTATTGCACTACCTCCCCAGCTGGCAGCGCTGACCTTAGGTTCCAGCACCTTGGCACTAGCAACTGAAAGTGACTGGATGACCTCCTAGATGTGGGTTGGACCTTTCCGCACCATCTGAATAGGATACCCATAGCAATACATGGCTTTGGTGCCAGGATTCAGGTTTGCATCTCACTGCTGGTCCTGGGACTCTTTTGGTTGGTGGGGTGATTGTGTGCTGCCCAGCCTGCAAGGGGTTTCCTTGCTGGACCTCCTCTGTCCTCTGCTCCATGAGCCCATGTCAGTCTGGCTCTGTTTCCCCCTGTTGACTGGTGGAGTAGCCACGAACAGCAGGGAGTGTGTCTGCTTGGCAGGGCTGAAAGCCGCTGCTGCCTCCCCCAGGTAGGGCCAATGGTAAATGGTAACACAGTGCCTTCCCCTCAGCAGCAGCAGCACATGACTCTCGGGACGGACTGCGGCCCTTCTGTTGCTGTTTCTCTGCTGTTCACACAGTTTCCACATCCCAGTTCGCAAGATGCCTTAGCTGACTTTGCTCCTAATGTATCCCAGAGAAGGTGTCGCACATGATAAGGTGCTCCTGATAAGGGGTTTCAAGAGAGTGTTAGAACAATGGAGCTGCAAACAGATGCCTGCAGTGTGCAGAGCAGGAGCTGCTAAGCTCCTTGCTGGAAGGAGCACCTGGCTTCCAAAGAATACAAAAGAAACAAAAGAGTTTGAAGATGCAGAGTTATCATTAGTGGCAAAACTCATGAGACAGCAAGAAACCTGTGTAGTGGTGTAACTGGGTGTAATTGCTTTCAAGATCTTTGCTACAGAGCAGCCATAGGAAGCTTTTCATGCAGCAAAGCCTGCTGCTCCTCACTGGCGATGTGTTCCAGTAGCTAGGACTGGAACAAACAAAACTTAATGGGTGCCAGGGCTGGCAGGAGGGTGCCTGCCCCACGGATGGTGTATATGGGCCTGGCCTGCATCCTTCTGCCTCTGGCATACAGGGACTGAGGCAAAACTGCCCCACAGCCAGCTTCCCTGTCTTCCCATCCAGGCATCAGCCGAGTGGCTCAGGAGCAGAGCAGACCCAAACTTCCTGGCCGCTGGGTCTGACTGCCATTTGGCAGAAAGCGTTTTGCTCCCCAAGGCATGGGCAGTAATTTGAAAGTTTGCATCGCAATTCCTAGTCTATGGTGTAAGAGCAGCACTGTTCTTCAGTGAGACCAGAGACTCTGAAGACATGCGGCAGAGACCAAGGAAGGGGAGAGGCAGGGGCTGAACGATGTGGCTGAGAACCAAGACTCTGGGAATTCCCTGTAGTATTGCATGTTTCAATTGCAGGGCAACTCTGGCTGTGTGATGCCTCTGGGTAGAGAGTGAAGAAAATACATAATAAAGCCCATTTCAGAAAAACTCAGAGTGACCACAAGCTCCCCCACTCTTCCCTCTCTGTAACTAGTTCTGGCAGCTCTTCTAGTGGAGCAGGGAATCAGCTGGTTTCAAGCACCAAGGCACTTCATTTCTGCACGCAGTGCGAAGGTCTAGTGGGTGCTAGCAGCCCCGACTGGGGCCCAGACGGCTGGAGTCAGAGCCTTGTTGGAAAAGGCACCCAGTCCCTTTCTTTTGGCATCTTTGGCCCTGTCCATAGCAGGACATCTTCCCAGGCAGTCCCACAGACCTGTGTGTGAATACTTGCAGTGAAGGGGTCCTGCCTCCTCTGGAGCTTCTCAGCAAGAAGCCAGCTCAACCCTTTCTCATGCCAGGTGCTGTATAAACAACGAAGGAGTTGCAGTCCCTGCTCAGGCTGCCTTGTCGCTCCAGCAGAAGAGCTGCAGATAGAAGAGACAAGTGGGCATATAGGGTAAAGAGTAGCACGATGTATGTGTGCCTTTTGCCAGTTTGGAACAGTGTGGTGACTTGCTTCTTGCCTGTCTTTGTCTCCTAGAAAACACTGTGAGATCAGCACAAGTCCCTGAACTTACTTGCACTTGGGAATCATCTATTTGCAGCATTTAGTAGCTTGTACAGAGTGGGCTCCTGGCAAATGTGGCCACATTTCACAGAAGGAGGCAATGTTGAGACCCTCCCTTCTTTTATCAGTGATGTGCAGAAGGAGTTGGTGGGAGGTCCTCCCTGGGTGGGAGTGAGAGCGAGGCACTGCCAGAAAAGATTAGAGCAGAACTCCAACCACAGCCAGGAGACAGATCAGGGTTACTGAACCTCTCATTGCAGCCCTTGAAATCCAGCCTGAGCCTCTGGTTTGGCAGAACTACCCTTAGCCATGGCTACAATGCAATGGGCTTGGTCAGGTCCAGGCTTCTCATGCTGGGGTGGAGGGGCTAGGACATTCATCCAGTGGCTGTAGTGGTTTGTGGGTCGAGACTGTGAGAGCAGGAAGACACCTGTGCATAGGAACAGAGGAAGCCACTAATCAGGGCCAGGAGAGGGAGAGGGAAAAATTTAGATTGTCAGCAGACAAGGAGACCTTTTTCCTGAAAGAAAAGAAAGAGAAGGAGAATAGAAGCACAGTCTGATGTGCTGTCTATGTTTTTTACTTTAGGAGGTCTTGGAGCACTTTTCAAAGTCCAGATCTGAGGCTTCTTCCTCAGGAATTGCTGCCAGCAGCCTCCTGACACTTCACAGCTTGAATGTCACCAAGTCTGTGGAGCATGACACCTGTGTGTAGGATTTAGCAGCCATGTAAGAGTGCAAGAGGTACACACTGTCAAGTGAGGCAATTCATTTTCTCCCCTGGAGTAGCTCCTTCCTGGAAAATTTCTAGGAAGGCAAAGGAGAACAGAAAGAAGCACTATGAACTCCAAAGAAAGGAAACCCAGTAGAGGCAGTCTCTGCATCTGGAAGCAGTTGCTGTATATCCTGGAGCACTTGGATAGCAAGTGACCTCGTGTGCACGTGTGTACAAATACTGAGGGGTGCATGTAGCATGCCCATGCTACGCTTTGTGCTTATTAGTGGATGTTAACTGCAATGTGTGTGTGTCTGTGTTTAGGTACGTTGGTGTTGTGCTGACTGGGATGTGTTTGTGTATCTTTTTGATATGCACATCTACTTGTGTCCATGGGGTCTCTGCATTTCTTACTGTCACTGCTCCCTTTTGTTGAAATTCAGGAGATGACAGTGACCCAATTGGTATTTCGGTATGGCTAGTCTAGTGTTGTCTTCATCTCTGTGACACCCTAAAGTGAAGTGAGCTGGTGTGAACGAATGCCCTCTGAGTGATAGGTAGGCAGTCCCAACATGCACTGACATCAGAAGGGCGATATGACTGCAATCTATTTCCTCTGCTTTTACCATTTGAGCTGAGCTATCCCTTCTTCTCTGGCTGCACGTGCTGTCTGAATGCTAGTGTCTGATGTCCTGCATCTCTCTGTGCATCTCTGAAAGGTGCATGCTGAGCATGGGGAGGAAGGGCAGTACCTCTGAAGCACTTGGGCTTCAGCATGTTCTCCAAGACCCTGGCCCCCAGCATCCAGAGGGCTGGGAGGGAGCCGCAACCCCTCTGCTCTGTGCTACCTGTGAAATGCCAGGCTCCTGGGCACGTCTGTGGGGCTGCTGTTTCTCTGCTGTTCCCGAGGTGGTACCTGCAGCTCTGACCCGCTCCCTGCACTTGGCAACAGTCGTCTGCTTTCTGGAGGTGTCTTGGTATTAAATATCCTGTCTGACACAATAATGGAGAGAAAATGAACAAATTCCATTAGCGGCTGGCGATCCCTGCAGGGTCTGCGTTGGAGCGAGGAGGGAGCCTGTATTTTTAGATAGAATGCGATGTAACTTACTGGCTCTATCAAAGCTGAGGAGTAGATAACCAAGGAGGGAGAGAGGGGACACCAGGCTCAGGTTTCAGCTGAAGTGCCGGACTATGGCAGCACGAAAGGGCAGGTCCGGTCCAGAAGTGGCTGTGAGTATAGAATGCACTTCTCCTTTGCATCCACAGAGACCTCTGCTTTGCTTTTTTGCTTGCTTTCTGCCTGTGCTCTCTGCTGCTGGGCGTGTTGGGGTTTTGGGAGCCCCTTTGCTGCTGGAGCCTGTAGTTTTACCGTTTTAATCTTTGCAGCTCTGTGTGTGTCCCATGGGTGGGAGAGACTGGCTGAGCTGTGCTTTGACTTTCCGAGGGGTTTGCTGTCGAAGGTCTGTGCTGTGGCTCACATGCTGGCAGCATAGCTGAGGTGCTGCCCTGTCATTGATCCTGACCCGAGATGCAGAGGCTTCTAGCAGAGCCTGGAGCTGGAAAAGCTCTTTGCATTCTTTCCAAACCATGCTATGATTCAGCCGGTTGCTTGAAGCTGTCAGTGTTTCCTCACTAGAGCCTCGACAGCACGCAGGGCTCAGAGCACAAACACGCACTTCTAAGCACAGTACTGGTGCTGTCTTCTGCCTCTTACAGTAGATCATCCTATGTGAGCAGAGCACCGAGGCCCTGAGTCGTGTCTCCTCCGTGCTCATAGCCCTCCACAAAGCCAGCAGCACTGCTGTGAATCTGGGGGCTCTTCCCAGACGGATAGGGCTCTCATCTGAGGTGGTAGCAAGCGGAGCCAGCTGGCACAGGCAGTCATGCAATCAGCATGTGTTTCCCTTGCACGCAGAGGCTGCACACTGGGACAGGGCATGGTGGTGCTGCCGCCCGTCCCTCTGACCCCGTGGGCTGCCCCAGAAGGGGCCACGGCACCGAGCCTCTGTTGTGGGAGCCTGGGCTGGGTCCTGTAGCGCATGCCTGACACGGTGGGGGCAGAACACCCTGTCTGTGGGCTTTCCTTCTGCAGAGGGTAGCAGGGCGGTGGGCCCAGTACATGACTACATTTCTCTGGGATAGGAGGGTCAGGCAAAAAGGATGGGCTAAGGGAGGCAGATGGAGGAGAGCAGAAGACAGCTGAGTTGAGCTGCTCCAAAGTCCAATTTCGAATGGCTGAGGCTGCAGAGAGAAGAGCCCTGAACCCATGTGGTGCTTCATCTTGCCTAGGTCTGCTTCCACTGTGTCCGCTGTGCCCATGCTGCTTCCAGCTCCTGTCCAGGAGTTTCCTAACCCTGGGTGCTCCTCTGCAGCCAGGCTGTGGGCACCACAGGATGGCCTGGGATGGGAGGATGTAGGCTCTCATACCACAGGAGGTCCCTTGGTCAATTCCATCATGAGTGGTGCAAGAGAGATTTTGATCTTCTGTTGGAGCCGAAGGCAGAGGAGTGTGTCCTGCACCCTTGCCATGGATGTCTTGCGGCTCTTTGCTGCAGAGAGCCCTTCGGGCTAGACCTAGCAGACAGACGCCAGCTCATAGTTACTGATCCAGGGTCCCAGCCTCTCAGAGCCACGTCGCTGCATTTCCACCCTGTTGTTCTCCAGCTTCTGGTGAGCCATCCCATGGTCTTCATTTGCTGCATTACGCTGCTAAATAGTGTTGCTGGAAGTATTGATGTGCCTTGCCTGGGGTGGCTGTGTTCAGCAGAGCAGGGAGGCACTGCCTTGTTTCTGTCGAGAAGGGGAGTTGTGACTTTCCTAGCTGCGGGGCGCTCAGCCAGGGTCAATATCCCCAGTGCCAGTACTCGAACTCACTACTGCAGCCACCCAGCCATTTCTGGAGGACAGCAGGGTGGGCTCACCATGACTGCAGTCTAGGCCTCATCCATCGCTGCAGTCTCTTGGCCAGGACACAGAGGCATTTCCTGGGCCACGGGAGGCTGCCATGGTTGCAGAAGTCCCTGTAGAGCTTCCTCCCTGCCCTGCCCGCAGCACTGGGATGAGCTGCAGAAGTGGCGTGGCTCTCCTGCCTCATTGCTTGGATGCCCTTCACTTGAAGTCTAGGTTCCAGCCCTGATTCTTCCTGTCTGATATGGGGCACCTCAGTCTTTCCCAGCAGCTCCCACCTTGACCTGCCCAGCCTCTGCCTTTTCTGCCTGGTCTCTGTAGTCATGTTCTCTGCAACCAAGTGAAGAGCTGGCACTGTGATGGTGATGGGGAAGAGCCAGGGGGACTCTGAGTCTCATAATTTTTCTTTTTCCCCCAAGGCTGATGCTGCAACCAGTTTCTTGAGAGCTGCAAGATCTGGGAATCTGGACAAGGCCTTGGATCACCTCAGGAATGGGGTAGATATTAACACCTGTAACCAGGTAGGTGAAACCCACAGGACTTCTGATACCATCTCTAGTTCCTGTGAAAATGTGCCGTGCGGTGGCTCCACAGGGCCCAGTGACAGTCACTGCACCCCTTCCTTACACTGCTGCCTTAGGATGGAGGCAGGGAGGTTCCCCATGGCTGCTCACTTGCTCTGCTCTGCGTACCTGACTAGGAGCACCTGCCCTGATCCCACAGTCCTGCCTGCCATGGAGCGGAGTGTAAGTTGGCTGGTAATAAATTGCTTGGCAGAGGAAGTTTAAAAACTTTGTGGGAGAGGCTGCCTGTCCTGACCCCACTCCGCTCCTGCGTCTGGTATGCCTGGCTCGTGGCGGGTCATCTGGGGGTAAGACAAAAGAGGTGCTGTGTTAGGTGGAGTGTGACGGCAACTTTGCTGTCCAGAGGTGATTTCCTGGGGGTGATCTGCTCTGCAGAGGCATTGTGCGGTCTCTGGGTGCACGTGTCCAGAACTGCGGCATGCCCGGCTGAGGGGTAGGGGCACACCACCCTGGCAGATCATGGAGCCATGACTGCCAGGGCAGTGAGGGGATCCCTGGGGTGCGGGATGGAGTTTCCTGGCAGACCCCGTCCTCCTCTCACCTGCAACACCCCCCACCAGGCTCCAGGCAACCTGCAGCCCCTTAGGCACAGGAGCTCCTAGCCAGAATTGAGCTCCGGGGAGAGGCCATGCAGGGCAGGCTGCAGCATGAGAGCGATGTTTTGCTGGGGAGGCTTCTGCAGCTGAGCTGGATGGAAATAGGTCCTGTGCTGGGGAGCAAAACAGCTGACCGGAAGGCAGATCTAGACCAGTTGTCTTTGGGGCAGGGAGGGCAGCGATAGCTATAAAGATCTGGGGAACCTGGTAGTACTGGCTGGAGTGTAGCAAAGGGCATTAACAGATAAGCAGAGAGGGAGATCTGAGGCTGCTTTAGGGTGACAAGCAACTGGGACAGCTGGAAGGGCCTCAGCTGCTTATCAGAGGGCAGAGCAGATAGCTGTGAAGAGTGTAGCAGTGGCTGGAACATCATAGGAATCACTCTTGAGGATATTCCGCTTGCCTGCAGTGCTCAAGCTTTCAGATTCCCAGAAGCTGCAGCTTAACACAAACAAGGGATGTTTGCAAAATGCTGGTCTTGGTGACCTGGGAGGTGTTGAGCAGGTGGAGCCCTTGCTAGCCCAGAGCAGAGACAGGTTTGCCCCAAGAAAGGAGAGCTGCAGGCACCGAGGAATTGCTTGCACATAGTTGACAGAATGCTTTGTATCTGTGTAGCTGCCATATGCAAGCGGCTCAGCCTGAATTGGGGTAGGTGCTGTAGACTCAGGGGGCTTGGGCTGAGCAGAGGAGACAGACCGGCTGCAGTCGGCCGCTTTCTGGAGCAGAAATGATGCTGGGGAGGCTGACTCAGCAGGTAGCACGAACGTATGTTCACCAGGTTCAGTGTCAAGTCCCCAAACCAAGCGTAGTTTAGGCCTACAGATATGTGCACTGCAGCGGCCAGTGCAGTTACTGCAGACGGGTTCCCCCAGGAAATGTCACCCTCTCCTTTTCTTTTCTGACTGGTGGTACCATGCAGGGACGCTGGGCTTCTGCAGGCCTCTGGAGCACACTGCAGCTTGCATTCTCCTCTCTGGGACACTAGATGAGGTTTGGGCAAAGCTCAGGAGATACTAATTTTGTTATCTCTGTATTATCTGGATTATTAGTTCATCACCAGTATCCAGATACACTTAAAGACTTCTGTCCTGGGGCTGTGTGAGGACATACAGAATTTAGATCAGAGGGGTCTTATGGGGAGAAGAGGTAGAAAATTTTCCATTTCATAGTCCTTTGAAGATGAGTTTTTCCATGTCCTGTTGGTGGGTTAGAGACTTTGACTCCATAACCGTTTTGGAGATGTACAGGGTTTGAAAAGAGGAGAGGCCATGTGACACGCTCTTAGCACTGGGCTGCAGGACTTGGCTTGCACTGGGCACTGAGCAGATTGCGTGCTTACGCCTGGCGGGATCTTCCAAGTTGCTGTGCTTCATTTCAGAATTTGGCCCAGTCATTAAACCCAGCTGCTGCTCCCTTAGTCTCTCTTGTGGGAGCAGAAGCCCCTGTAATTCAGCCACAGCAGCAGGTCAGTTGCTGGAAGCAGTCACACTGCTCCTGCTTCCAAACACTTAGCTACAAATGAGCAGAGACAAGTAGGTGTTTAATACTCTCACTGCTCCCTTACAGAGCTCTGGGAAAGCAAGTCACAAGGAGCAGGGAGATCCTGCTGCTGACGTCTGTGCCGCTCTGCTCTCCCGGAAGGACTGGGGATGCTGCCGTGTGCAGCACATTCATGTATGCCCTGTGCGTGCTGAGGCCGAAGCAGAGCCTGGCAGGGAAAATTGCCTTACTTTGCCTGTTCACAAGAGGCTCAGAGAACTCCCTCCTGCCGGTTTCTGTGGGTGTCTGGAGGAGAGGGGCGAGAGTAGTTGGGGGCTGTGTTTGGCCATGCTGGCCTGTGCCTGCTGAGATGGGAGACTCCACAAGCAGAGCACATCACAGACGTCCACTCATTTCTGATGACAAGCTTAAAAGCAGGGGGAGGATTTCTACATCCACTGCTCCTGTACCACTCCAGTGCAGAGAAGTATGTGGTTCTGGAGAGGGGTCTGCAAAGAATTAAAACAGAGAGACCCAACCACGAGCTAAAGATGATGGCTTTGAACTTCTTCCTCACCCAGAGAGGTCAGTCATAAGCTGTCTCCACTGACTGACTGCAAGTCCTGTTTCCAGCCAGATTTCTGGTGCTGGTGAGGGAATGTAACACCTTCACAGGGAGCATGTGGCTGCAACGATATGAGGCACTTCTTTCAGTGACGTCTTTGCACTGTTTCCTGCCATCTCCCTGAGGTTAGATGGCACTTTGGGGTTTGCTTCCGAGGAATATCAGACCTGTGGGAAAGGTCCAACCTCACATGTCCTGTATAGAATAAAGAGGGATATATGTGGTCAGACCTATCCCACAGGCCCTGTATTCTTACTCAAGTGCAGAGACCTTGACATGCCATCTGATCTTCATCCCACCGAGTTCATCCCCTTCATGACTGCCATCCGCATCAATGTCTTCATCATCTACCTCTCTCATGTTCCGAATTCCTGCACACTCCCATCTCATCTGTGAGGAGCTGGAAGCCTGAGGATGAGTGCGCCTTGCTGCCAGGACCCTCACTAGCAGGGAAAGCGTGGTGCTAGCACACGGGTGCCAGGAGGTAGTCTCTGTTGGGGTGGCCAGTCACAGTCCCGATGGGCAGTCCAGGGCAGGGCCCTGCTTTGGTACAGGCTAAGTGCAAAGTCCTGCCTTATTGTGTTTTTCTGTAGGGCTGCGTTTGTCACACCGACAGCCAGCAACTGGGATTTCTGGGAAGTGTTTGCAGCACTTAGTGAGGGAAATGCAGCACCTTTCGAATTAAGCACATCCTGTGGCGGTTTTGGGTCAGATGAGCTGTCAAGCCAAAGCAAATGTGCAAAACAGCCTGTGTTGTTCCTGGAGCAGAAATATCGATGGGCTGCTGGGAAACGATCTTCTGCAAACATTGCACTTATTGCTGTAAGGCCAGAGAATAATGATTCCTCACAGGTTTCCAGCATTGAAAAAGTTATTTGTGTATCCCTTGCATAAAAGGGTGTATGTGCTGAGAAAAGCAACCGAGCATCCATGGTGTTGCACTCCAGGTGCTTGTTGCGTGAGCGTAACCAAGAAAGAGCGTGTGTGTCTGTGGCCACATATCCAGCTTATGAGCTCATGAAGGTAAGGGTGTCGGTGACCATAGGCAAGGGGTTGTCTAGGTGTGCCTTAGTCAAAGAAGCTGGGCTTGACCGAGGTGATGGGCTCAGTGTAGCCAGGCCTGGTTGGGGAGCATTTCCGTTTGGTGGCTCTGTTCTGTGGGTGTTGCAGCATTCCCACTTCATTTTCCCTTGGAAGCAGACCTTTTGTCCTTGAGGCTCTAGCGGACTGTGGAGTTGGTGTGCGGAAGAAGCCTGTGGATTTTTAGGTTTTTTGCTCTTTGTGCTGTAATCAGAGTTGAGCGAAAGAATCTGTGACTCTCTGACTGTGAGAGCTGGTACTTTGAATGAGAGAGGATGGAAAACCTTTTTCCAGTACGATAGCTCTTTTGAAGCTGTTCTAAGTTTAACTGGAGTGTTGAGGGCTGAAACTGGAGCTTCTCCGGGCATTTTCTGCTGCCCTACCTATATTCGGGTGGGGATGAAACAGTTCTGTGAAGTGACCTTCCAGCACTCTTCGGGAGCTGAAACAGATGGTTGGGAGGTGGAGTACTTGGGCAGGACTGTGTGCTCCTAGGGAGCTGGTGGCTCTCTGCCACGTGACAGCATTGTGTAGGGGTGAGTAAACATAGTTCATCCACACGGGAGAACTGAGGGACAACAGAAGTTTGCCTTATGGGGAAGAAGTGACATCTGAGTTTGCCTGCGAGTATTTAACCTCTTTTGCCAGCAGATACCCCAGCCCTTTTGTTCACATCTGGGAAGCGGAAGAGGGTGTCCGAAATAGTGGCGCAGAAGCTGTCTCGGCAGCCTCTAGAGTGCTGACTGGCCGGACACCACCTTCTGAGAGCCCAGGGATGCTAAAGAGCACTGGCCAGCCCTTTGCTCCTCGTGCTCGGGTTCCATGTGTAGGAAAAAAGTGGGCCAAACTGGGGCACGTGCAGAGATGTTCCTGAGAAGTCACTTCAGTTGTTTGGGAGCTTCCTGGAACTGGTAGAGCTTAGCAGTGGCACAGCCAATACTTTCTCTGCACCCTTTGCTGCAGCTAAACCCTGAGAGAGCAAAGCCAACCCTCTGCTGAGCATGGGCTGCAGGGTGGGTCTGTTGGTGGGCAGCTGCAAAACCAGGAAGGAGCCAGCTGCTGGACTGGAAGCTCAGCACTGGTGTGAATTAAATTTGGCTGCTGCTTGATAAAATCATTGTCACGACAGCTCTGGTGCATCCTCACTCTGGGCCATATACAAAGCTCAGCTCTGTGCTGTAGGTTTGAAAAGCCTGACTGCAGGCAGGCGATCGTGGGGAGGGGCACCCAGGGAAAGTCACTTGAGCAAAGACAGGAGTTGATGTCAAGGTTGTGTCATGAGCAGGGAGGACTGAAACAGCACCTGTGGCCCCAAACACACACATGCTGAGCTGTGGTGCTACCCATCCCCAGGAAATTGTCTACAGGGGCTGCATGTTTTGCTCGTGAAGAAACCTCCAGCATTAGTCAGCAGCTCAGCATTTGCTGCATGCAGTTGCCCTGGCAGCAAGGAGCCAGTCGTGGCTGTCGTCCTGGATGCCAGCGCAGGGCTCGAGGGCAAGGCAGAGGCTCTTTTCCCACCAGCCTGGGCTTTCTCCAGCGTGGGCCAAGTGCCCGCAGCTGTGTCTGCACAGGAGCTCAGAGCAGGGGGTTTCCCGGAGAGCCCCAGCCCCAGCAGGTGACTAATACCCCTCTCCCACCTTTGCCCCCTCCAGAATGGGCTGAACGCTTTGCACCTGGCCTCCAAGGAGGGCCATGTGAAGATGGTGGTGGAGCTGCTGCACAAGGAGATCGTTTTGGAGACAACGACCAAGGTGAGGACAAGGGAGCCTGGTCACATTAGTCACAGCTCCGCACCCTGCCATTGCTGCCAGGCACACCAGCAACAGCCGAGCAGTGAATCATGCTGTTTGCTCTCAGCCCCTGGGACGGCTGTGCTGGTGGCAGTGCTTCTGGGCTGGGGCATGGGGACCAGGCTCTGACTTCAGCACACCCGAAGCCATTCTGGGCACCTCTGGGTGGACGGGAGGTTCCTCTACCCCGTGGGGACCACTGTGAGCTCAAGAGGCGACTAACAGAAGCCACAGTGTGTGCTAGTGCTGTCTTTACTCACATCTCCTCCTGGCGCTGGCTGCCAGCTCAGGTCAGCCCTCGCTGCCCCAGGGCAGCCCCTTTATGCTGCAGCACTGAGATGGCCTCGGTACTGTTGTCACAAGCCTGGAGAGCTCTGGTTCTCTGTAAATAACATAGCATTCTCTCCTTGCATCACCACGGCGGGGTGTGGTTCTTGCTCGATGACAAGCGAGACAACAGCACAGACAAGCAGAGCTGACAAATGAGCCTCCTTCAGCACCGTCTGAAGGGCTGTGAGAACAGTAGGGGGCCTGGCTTGCCACCTCCCCAGTGCTCTGGCAGGGCTCGGGTCACAGAGCAGAGTCTGGCTTTCTGCCACACCACCCAAAGGCACAAGTCGGAAGAGCCTGTCTCTGCATTTTTCAGCCTGCTTGTCATCCCATAGCTCTGCTGGGGTGTCTTGGCTACCAGGGTGCACACTGCAGTGTTGCCTGAAGACTGCCAGCTCAACTTCCCCATCCTCCCTCCCCTCCTCATCTCTCGGTGCTGGAGATACACAGAGCCTGACAAAGCATACAGCTTTTGCTGCCAGTAACTTCGTGGGAGAGATGAAATCACTTTCTTCCCTGGCCAGCAAATGTGAAGCATAGCTGCCTGGTCTATAGCAGGGATGGGGCATGGAGCAAGGGTTGCATGGCCCCACAGGCTTCCCCTGTCCAGACACTCTGTTTACACGTGTTAGCACATGTCAGGCCCATCTTCCCCTGGCATCCTGCTCTGCTCCAGCCCCTGAGCACTGCTCTGTGGTGTCTTTCAGAAGGGAAACACAGCCCTGCACATTGCTGCCCTGGCTGGACAACAGGACGTGGTCCAGGAACTGGTGAACTATGGGGCCAACGTCAACGCGCAGTCACAGGTAGAGTGACCTGGGCTGGGGTGGGAAAAGCCCCCAGCATGCATGATGGTGGTGTCCTTATGGTGGGAACTGTGCCCAGCATGGGCCCTGCAGCAGCGCTTTACAGTTTTTCTCTAGCCCTGTTCAGGGGCAAGGGCTGCTCTGACAAACTCTTCAAAGAAGACAGGTGTGCAGGTGGTGGGGAAGGAGCCTTGAGGGATATGGGGAGACCATCATGGTCTCTCTGCTGAGGGAGTCCATGGCAGCATGCACAAGCACACTAAACTCGTCCTGGGAGGACTCATGGCCAATGCCTCCCTGGCACAGCTATGGGGTCCCCAGCAAGCCTTGCAGCTGCACACTGTGCCTCCCTTGTTCTCCGTTCTTGGGCCTGGTGGGGCTGCAAGCTCTTCAGCTTTTTCCTGATGGGAGAAATGTCCCTGAAGCAAGGGAGAGTAGTGGCAGTGAGTGGAAGGCAGTGTCTTCTGGGTTGACTGTTGTTGTGAAGCATCCCTTCATTCTTTCTGGATGTGGAGAGCCTTGGGCTCCAGCTCTCTCTGATTGCTCCACCGTTGCCAGATTTTCCTGTTTCCCACCTACACTGTGTATACTTTTGCCCCAGTTCAGTGGGCTGGGGGTGTGGCTGTTGATGGGGTGTAGGTCTGCAAGGAGCTTGAGAAACTCGAGGAACGGTTGTGTTGATGTGCATGGCCCTGTGTTTGCAGAAAGGCTTCACACCCCTCTACATGGCAGCGCAGGAAAACCACCTGGAAGTTGTTAAGTTCTTGCTGGAAAATGGAGCCAACCAGAATGTAGCCACAGAGGTGAGATCCTTGGGGAGGACTCCAGGGCCCTGCTTGCTGTGGCTGCTGTTGGATGTGCCCGGTGCTGCCATGGCTCCTCGGTTCTCCGCCTCTCACCTGCCTCTCCTTGGCAGGACGGCTTCACGCCACTAGCTGTGGCTCTGCAGCAAGGGCATGAGAACGTGGTTGCTCACCTTATCAACTATGGGACAAAGGGTAAGGTCCGCCTGCCTGCCCTGCACATTGCAGCCCGCAATGATGACACTCGCACAGCTGCCGTGCTGCTGCAGAATGACCCCAATGCTGACGTCCTCTCTAAGGTGTGTGGCTTTCCCATGCTGTCTCTGGGAGCTTTCCCACATCCCCATGGAGAACAGCAGCTTGGTATGCTGTATTTATCCATCCTTTCAGCAGGGAGTATGTGTCTGGCTGGGCTGATCCCTCCTTCTTTCCCCTAGACTGGATTTACCCCCTTGCACATTGCAGCCCACTACGAGAATCTCAGTGTGGCCCAATTACTGCTGAATCGTGGAGCCAGTGTCAACTTCACACCCCAGGTGAGTGCAGAGTGGGAAGGCTGCTGGGACTGGGACTGCTCCAGCACCAGAGGAGGTTGCTGTGCCTCCTTTCTGCGTAGGTGCAGCAGCAGCTGCCAGGGTACACTAGTGAGGTGGGATCATGCAGAAGGTAGCACACTCATGCATGTCTGGGAAGTTGCCATTAATAACCAGTGTGGGCCTTTTCTACTGTGTCTCCTCTGTCGGATGCAGCCATGCGTCCCTGGAAGCTCTTGGGACCTTGTGTCCAGGCTGAGGGAAAGCTGGTGCTGTCGCTGCAGGGCAGAGGTTATAGCCCATGCAGTTGCCGTGCCTCTTCCAGCCCCACGGGTGCAGCCAAATCTGTGAGCTGGTGCTTTCTGTGAGCTCTGCGTAGCTTCTGTCCACGCGGGAGCGGGTGCTCACCCTCTCCCCCAGCCCTGTGAAACAAGCTGTTCCTCTGCACCTGCCGTGGGCAGGGACTGAGCTCTGCCCTGCCTTCTGTCCTTTTTTCACCCCCTGCCGCTGTGCAGCCCCGCAGGGGAAAGAGAAGGGGTTGCTCCCTCTAACAGACTGCCATTCCTCCTGGCAGAATGGGATCACTCCCCTGCACATAGCCTCCCGCCGGGGCAACATCATCATGGTACGGCTGCTGCTGGACCGCGGGGCCCAGATAGAGACAAGGACCAAGGTGAGACTGCTTCTGAATCCCCAGCAAGTACACAGGCTGTCTCCCTCCCCGAACTCCCTGTGTCCAGGGAGCAGTGCTGTGCTGCACTGCGCAGTGATGCCATATGAACAGCTTGCTGGATGTGTGAGGGAAGGTCCCTGGTGCACTAAGGGAATGGACCAGTTTTTTGACTGGTGCGTGTAGAAGTGAGAGGAGGCTGCATAGCTACAGTGGCTATGAGGGCAGGCTTGCTTTTGCCTCATTTTGCAAACAAGTCCACAGTCCCTGTTACTCTGCTGCCGGAGGAGCTGTGCCCTTCCTTGCCCACGCTGAGCCCTTGAACCCTTCTCTCTCCCCAGGATGAGCTGACCCCTCTCCACTGTGCAGCTCGCAATGGACACGTGCGAATTGCAGAGATCCTGCTGGACCACGGGGCTCCCATTCAGGCCAAAACCAAGGTGCCCATGGGACTCTGTGGGGCTGTGCTTGGTGCCAAGTCCCAGGGCAGCACAGGGGGGTAACAAACTGTGCACGGTTGCTGCATACCACCCGTGGCTGGGCTGGGGCTGCGTTTTTGGCCTGACAAGGAGCAAGGAGCTTCCTGACCTCCTCCTTGGCCCTAACTGGAGCCGTTTGCCTGAGGGCTGCATACTTCAAAGGGCCCAGGCCTGGGAGGGGGATGGCCTGGGGACAGCCTGCCCCATAGCAGCAGCTCTTCAGGCCCTGCCCTCTGTTCGGCATTGCTCCTCTGTAAGTCTTGATGAGGGGTTTCAGGCTCCTCTCCGGTAGCACCCAGGGGAACACGCCATCCCTCTGCCCCAGAGCTGCGGCCAGGGGAGCGAGGTGGGGGGGGGGGGGGGGGGGCCCGCCCCCCCCTCCACCCCCCCCCGGGGCCCCCCTCCTGGGCAGAGGAGACGGTCGTGCCCCCACACCCAACGCGGCGCGGGCCACCACACGGTTGGGGGCGCCCCCTCCCGCGCAGACCCTC
>Ga0181612_141242_pt1 | contig 20824 bp, 8 predicted proteins | sample HoacroProtozoa21_FD_119630 | JGI IMG/M metagenome (GOLD analysis project Ga0181612, IMG submission 119630) | Hoatzin crop microbial communities from Cojedes, Venezuel. Combined Assembly of Gp0051906, Gp0051904, Gp0051908
CTTCCTGCTTAAAGGGGCAGCGTCCCTTAAAAGAGACGCTGCCCCTTTAAGCAGGAAGACGCCCGCCGCCGGGCGGGCTGGCGGTTGCAGGGATCGCTCACCGCTGAGGGGGCGCGAGCGGTTCGCGCTGTTGTTCTGAGGGAAAAAAGTCTCTAAGCGCGGCGTGTTGCTGCATGGGACTGTGTAAAGTAGCCCCCTGCCTTGTCTTGGCTGGGTGAAACCCCTGCAGCGCTCTTCTGGAGGGAGCTGCAGGAGCGTGGCCGCAGCAGCTTTTCGGTGTGGCCTTCCAGGTAGCTCGCTGAGGGGGGGAGAATTCGCTTTTCAGTCCCCTCGGCGGTGTTTAGGCTTGTCAGCGTCGAGGGGAGGTGATGCTTGTCGCCTTTCGGAGTGCTCCCCAGGGGAGGCGGTTAATGTGTCATCGCCGCTGCAGTTCTGATGCGTGAGCTCGCAGTGCAGGCAATTTATTTAATCACTGACTTCATCCCTCGAAGAGCTCTGGTAATTTCCAAGACTGCATGGTACAGGGCAGAGTGTGAACACAGAGCTTTTCCAGTCGCAAAGGGTTCGTAGCATCTCCGTGACCAGAAGAAGCCTTCCAACAAACACTGCGAAGATCTCGCATTTACAGCCTTATTTCTGTGTTAAAACCACGACAGGAAAAGTAGAAAATAAAAATACTATTGAAGTAGAACATCACTGTGGGAGAATTGTGGGTGCTAAGGGGGGGATATTCCTGGCAGGTGACTCCCAGTGCCCTGGGGAACTCTATTTCAACCAGTTGGGCTTTGGTTGATGGGGAAGATCCGTCCACATTGGGTAATTTTCAGGATCAAGGCTTAACCGTGGTGATTTCCAGACCTTTTGTGGTCTTTCAACTGTTTGATGTTAATGCTACTGAGCACGGTTTAATATCTGCAAATTGACTGTTACCCTGCACAATGCCGAGGCTTTCTGTAACTGCCATCGCTGCAGCTTTCTGAAATGGTGGCTCCTTGCCATGGCAGACAAGGCTGCTCGCTGCGGGGTGAGGGTAAATATTGCAGAACTGTATTAATGTACTGAAACAATGCATCTAAATGCTAAGCTCCGGCAATAAAATACTTCTACTTTCCTAATCGCTAAACCTTTCCTCTTCAGGAACGGTGCTGTTTTTACAGTGGTGTAAGCATACAGGGCTGAGTACAATAGGAGAACTGTGTCACATAAATGGGCAGTTTTCCCTCCGGAAGAGCTTGCAGTTTAGGAGCACAAGCTGGAACCGCACCGGACAACACTGAATTGTACCATGCTGAAACAGCATGGTGGGTGGCTCTTGTTAAGTGCAATGGAGCACAGAACAGATGGGTTTCAAGGAGTATCTTGGAGGAAGAGAGGGAGAGAGCTTTGCATGCATTAGAATAGAGTCTGTTCTGGGCATAACAAACAGCACTGCCAGTTCTAGGGTTTTACACTTCCTTTAGTTCTTGCTTCATAAATCTGGTCTCTCTATGAATGCTTTGTGGAAGGGTAGTTTCTCAGACCACAATTTCACATATTTATATGTTTATTACTGCTCCAGAGCAGTAATAATGTGTCTTCTGTGACTATTCTTACAGCAGCACCACCTGAGTAGACAGGTCATATTAACAAGGCAATTCTCTAATCATAGCACACTAAAATTTTGTCATTTTTTTCCTGAATTATAAAAATCCAAGGAGTTAATTCTGGTCTCGCTCTCTAAAGGAGATGTTAGTCAAGTTCCACTGGCATGGACCACTACCGCTCTGCATTTGTCTTGCAGACCCATTAGCACGATTGCATGGTAGAGAATACAGAGCTGCTCTCCTGTGGCATATGCGCTATGCTGCTGCTAGATGTCTAGAGATGCTGGGCAAGTGCAGAAAAGAACAGAAGCTCAGTTAATGAGGCATAAAAGCATTAGGGTTGGCAGCTTTATGTGTACAGTCTGGCTGGCTGCTGTCTCCAAAATCTCAGTGGGAGGTTTTGCTCAGAAGCAGGAAGGAACAACACCACAAAGAAATGATATATGCTCATTGAGAAACAAGCGAACATCTGGGCTTAAGACACCTTAATGTGAAGACAGTTTACAAGCGTGGGGAAAAAGACATTAGCTCCATCCTGCTCACTGTGACTAAGACAAAGGGGAGAAGGTACAACTTTCAAAGACAACTCAAGAAAATGCTTCTGCACAGACACGCATTTGTGTTATCCTGGATGTGCAGGTCCCTGTAATACGTACAACAACACTCCTTGCAAGTCACTATATTTACTTCTTCTTGCCTGCAGTAGTAGGACTTGGGGCCAACTTCCATTTGCAAGTTCCGCCAAGTTGTTTTTTACTGCCTGAAGTCTTCAGGCATCGCTAGGACACTCAGAATCTTACCTGTAAACCTGGAAGTACAAATAATTCTGATGGTGCAGCTGAAAGGCAACTTGACAAGTAAGAAGTTAGAGGAAAGACTGATGAACCTGGGAATTCACTTGCAATTCTTGTGGTCCTTGGGAGCACAAGACTTTCGGCCTTACAGAGAATTGCCTTGCACTTGTATTTACTAGCTGTTAACACGCTAGATCCTGTAGGAGGACGTGACATTGCATCCACTGGAGTGGGCACAATAGCAGTTGAATGTGAAGGACAGATTCACTTTTTGGCTACTGAACTTCTCTGTTACATTTATACAGTGCATTTATCTTTCATGTAAATAGAGGTGATTGCTATTTTTAGAGAGCAGGTCTGACTAGCAATTTTCATTTTTCTAAAATGAACTCAAATTTTTCTACTGCTCTGATAATTAAAATATCAGTCTTTGTAATATGCCATTTTTCAAGCAATACCTTCATATTTTATCTTATATAAATGTACTTCTTTCTCTGTCTTTCATTTTCTCACAAGCATTCAGATATCAAAATCCTTTGGTATCTGTACTAAATATAAGATAAACTGATAAAACAGATGCTACAAAATGCTAAAATATTTACAGATCTCCAAAGTGTGTTCAGCAGTCCTGAAACAAGAGCACAATGTGTTGAGATGTGAATCCCAAATCAAGATGGCTTAGGAATCTATTATTTAAAAGTAGGCTTAGATTGATGATGCACTTTGTCTGTTGCATTTGTGTCCTGTCTGAGCCACTGCTTCATCTCCCAGCCTGTTGCTGTGTAGATTTACTATTCTTTTCCTTTTGTAGTTTTCCAACAGCCAGATAGTGCTGCTCTGGTTTTGTGTTATTCTTGTTATTATTGCATTGTTACTGTTTATTGTAAGTAAGAGTAAACCTGGGTATTAAGAGAAGAGATTGCCAAGGAGGCAGTAAGTAACATGTCACCAGAAGATGCGTTTGGATTCCAGTGAGGCAAAGACTTTTCCATTATGACACTTCTTGTATAATTTGTCAGAAATGCTTGTCATGCTTTTATCAGAACACTTATAGTGAAGTAGCATAGGGGATACCCTTTATCGAGATACCTGTTATAAACTCCTTACATAACACGTCTCTTTCCATAATTTGACTTTTTGAAGTGAAAATCTCTCTCGTTTTTACAGCACTGTGGGGACAGTGACAGAACTGAAGTGTGCTCTAACATGCAGTTTGTGTAACTCAAAATCCATGTTGCAGCATTGTTCAAACTGTGGTTTGCCAGGAGTGGGAGCTAAGTACTGGCATTGATGCTTGTGGGACCCTGCAGTGAGCTAGTGTAGGAGCTAAGTTCATTTGTAAGGATAAATGTGATTGGTAATTCAGTAACATCTTGCTTTTAATAATGTCTTAGTCAAACTACAATGATGTTTTGATGATGAAGAAATATTAGAGTCTTCTAAGTTTTATAAATTGCATGAGAGCAAATTCATTACATGTTTTTCAAATAATTTCATCTACAAAGAAGTTGAGTATCGTGAATATAGTATAGTTCCAAAATATAATGCCTTCTAATAACCAAGTAGGAAATGGTTTCTATGTGAGAGTGAGAGGCAATTGCTTATGCATGATGGTAGCTGTATCATTTAGTGTAATTACAAATGTAGTAATGCCATGTACATAAATATAATGAGAGGAGCTGGGAACTGATCATGAACCTCATTCAGAAAAGAAGCTAAGGTAAATTTTTTTATGTTACAGTAAATTAAGAGCACAGCGTGTAAACTAGTTTTAAGTAGCCTAGTTCTTTAGTACATTGGCTTTTTCACATTATGTTCCAAGGGGCACTTAAATTATGAAGATGAGATAATGCGGGTAGTTGATAAGATGAATATGAATTAAAATGATATCAGGAAAGAAGTATCAGGAAATTTTATTTCGTTGAAATTAAAATTTGTATCTTTGCAAAGTATAACTTAGTGCCTGTTTATTATTTGAGGAATCCATATGCAGTTTATAAACATATTTAGGAGGAAGTTTTTCTGTCATGAATGCTTGAGTACATACAGTTAGCTTTCAGGGACATCTTCCTTCTCAAGCAAAACCAGTGAAAAATCATTAAAACTTGGTATCTTCTAGTCAATGAGAGAACACTGCACTGCTCGGATAGCTAAATTCAAAGGAAGCCAGCCCAGTTATTTTGTCTGTGAGAGGAATTCAGGGTGAGAAATATCTCCAAACAGGACAGCAAAGAAGGAATGACTTGCGTTGTTCACCTGCAAATCCTTGAAGAATGGGGCTGTGTGACCCTGTTTCCAGTGCCCTGGAGAGGTGTGGGAACTTCCATTGCAGAGCTCTGGTTGTCCAAGCAAGGGGAACTATGGCTTCAACCCAAATCCCTCTAAAAGCAAATCTGGCAATTTATGTGATGTCTTCTGTCGGAGCCCCTGCACAAACATGAATTTCACCTGGTAAGCAGGTCTTGCCCGTTGCCCATCGTCCATCTAATCTTGTTAAGCAAAAATGTTTGAAAATTAAAAATAGAAGAAAATATGAGTGAAAACATCCAAATTGCTTGTATTTATGTGACCCACTGGTGATTTCACATGCCCATCCTTGGCATACATGGGTGAGAAGAATGTCCCTGTTCAGCAGTGAAGGTCCCTCTCTTTCTCATGAAGGAAGCATAGTTCTTTCAGGATCTTTTTGCCTTTGTTGCTACAAGAAGTCAGCAGCATTAATTCTACTCTCCACAAGAGTCCTTTCCAGTAATCTTCTGATGAGATGTTTTTTCATTTGGATGGTGTGATGTATAGCCATTTGGATGTGTGAGTGAAAATCACATCCAATGTCTCCTGCTAGGTGTAGGATTGATAGCCCCAGCAAAGCAAGAAGGTTATTTTTTCACAGAACAGATAAACTACAGGGAGTGGCAGGACACACATCTTTTTTGGCACCCACTAAGGTGTTTCACCCTAACATGGAGGGTAACTCAGTCTCCATGTCCAAACAGCTCTTGGCCTTTCTGCCCTATCCCTGCATAGTAATGCTACACTGAGGACACACACAACTGATTTCATACAAGTCACCAGCTGTCCTCACCTTTCAGTAACTATTAACCTGGGTTACATTTGATGCAGCAGTAATTGCTGTACCCACTGCTAGTTCCTTGGGACATGTTATCGCGTACCCATTCACCATTTGGAAGACAGGCTTTAACATTTAACTCGTCACCTTTTTTGGTATTCAGCAAAGTTTCCATTCCTCATGTCTGTGAAGAAGTTACCATCTTCTACCCTTAGACTGATATTTATTTTGCAGTGAAGTACAAACAATTCATTCAGGTACCTGTGGTTTGGCATTTGGACAAGATTTCAGATGGCTATTTGGTTTATCATTCAGTGCAACCCACTCTGAGAACAGATGTCTGCTTTAGACCTGTACCTCTGGAAAAGAGCTATCAAACTTTTAAAATGGATGAGCTAGCCAGCTAGCCCAGCAAAAGTGCAGTGCCTCATGCTCATGAATACAACACAGAGAGGGATGCAAAATGATGCTGCTGGTGAATTCTTTTTAATGTCTGCTGCTATTAAAACGGGTAAAGTGTTATTCAGTGAAGTGAAAAATTATGGGGCCAAAGTTGGAAGCTGAACGTTTAAAGTGCTTTGCCTCCTCAGACTGTTTTACACCTCTTCTGATTCCCATGGACTTTCAAATCTGCACAGACTCCTTTAGATTTATTTTCTTGATTTGTCTCGCTACTGTACTGGTCATAATTTAGCTTAATGAGAACTTCGGAAAAATTAGACAAGAGACGAGTTTTGTGTTCGTTTTGCTAAACGTTCAGCAATTTCAAATTGTTTTTACAAATAAAAAAGCCAGTTGTCCTCTTCCCCTTCAGGCTTAAAAGCTGTGTAAATAGTTGATAACATTCTGTTATAGCAGCCCATGACTCAGATTCTCAAGTGCAGATTTTCCTGCCCTTTACTCCTTACCAGTATTGCTATAAAGCAAATTGTCAGCCGATTTAGATGAAACAAGTAACAGTCAAGGCCAAATTCCCTCTTTTCTACCTCTCATTGCATAATGCCATAATGAGATTCTGGCCAAACAACTCCGTGCAATGCAATATTCAATCTGCAGTGTACTCAGAAAAGGCTGATGTGAATTACTAAATTCAGTCATTAGCCCCTCTTTGTATGCGGTTACTGGAAATTGTTCCCACATCTTTCAGCTGGTTACGTTACTGCGCTGGGACACATCCTTTCAAAGTGAGTGACGCATTCGGTCTGTGCTCCACTCCACCCAAGTGAGTTTACCTTGCAGCTTTTGAATATGTACTTTGAGTTTGCCGAAGAGGTGCTGATGTGACTGGCAGTAAGAAAAAAAAACACCCTTCTGTGAACTTCCTTAAAAGCATGGGTGAAGGGGCCAAGGTGGTCCTTAACCCCTGCCTACTCTAGCGAGCCAGCACTCAGGAGCAGTGCAACAAGAGAGCCTTTTGCAGAAGGGCAGCTCCCCTTGCTTGTGCCTGATCTCTGTTCTTGTGTCAGAAGAATTGCATCAAGAAGCTTCCTGAGACCAGCAGAGGAGCAGGTGCAGGAGAAGAGTGTGCCTTCATTTGATGTCTTCTTCTGCTCTTTTTTTCAGCCAGAATTTGAGATACACCCCAAATTGTAACTACTTTGAATGACCAAGCCTAAAATAATAATAATATTACTTGCATTGATACAAGCATTTCCTAGATGTGAATATAATATAAGCCCATAGCTAGAGAGCATTGTAGATTACAAACCAGTTATAAGCAGCGTTTTGGTCTGCTGACCTTTCTAACAATCCCTAACAGTGGGGAATATTCTTTTAAAGCATCTAACCTGTCACTTATAAAAGATTTATGTCATATTTTCAAGTGTGATTTGGTAAAGTGGGACCACTAGAAATAGGCTTATTCTGTATAAGGCTGTCAGCTTTGAGATCCTACAAAATATAAGGAGCCTTTTCTTGGGCCCGGGTTGCGTGATCACCCTGTTACTAGCCTTATGACTAGTGTCGTGTTTCTGTACCTGGTTCTGATCTTGCATTGTGGTGGTGCTTGTTAAATGACCTCAGTAGGAGGAAAGAAAAGAGCCTGTTCTTTGGCTCTGGGCATGTGATCACCCTGTGACTTGTCATGTTCTTCTTGTGACGCAACTTAGCTGGCACGAGCACCCATCTATCACAAATCAACAAGTGTGAATGCAGACATTCGGTCTGTATGAGTGAAGACTTTTAACATGAGTGGCAGCTGTTTCTTGAGAGCAGGCATTGTAGGAACTTATTTGGGACCAGAGTCCAACATATAAAGACTTTCTTTGGCAAATTATCTGCAATAGCAAGAAGGCAGAATGGAGGGATGTTGCTTGTTCCCTGATAAATATTTCTCTGATGCCAAGCACATGCCTTACAAAGTTTAGTCAATGGATGGCACTGCTGACTTTTCACAGCTGGGCTAGTTCTGGTAGCTGGCTTGTGCAATGCGTTTATGACTCATTGTTCAGTTTAAACCATGTATGAAAACTTGTCATTGCAAAGAAGTTACTTCAATAGTAGTCATGCAGGCAATTCCCCTGGAATAAAGAGGGAGGAGATGTTTTGGGCTATTGAGGAGCTGTATTACAAAACATAACGGAGTCTGTAGCCAGTTCTCATTCATCACTCCCTGGTTCTCATTAGGAAAAAGGCTTGCTGCGCCTCTTCCAGTGTGAGCACAGAAAACAGTGTTGTTTTTTTTTTTTTATTGAGAAGGCCTACAGCACATTTTACTGATAGGAGCTCAACCTGCTTGGGCTCTGAGATAACCAGAAGTCATGTAACTGTTCTGTGCTGTGCTGACTTAATGAGCTCTGCTGAGAAAATGCTGTATTATTTCAGACCCGATGCCATGCTAATGTGGTTACCTGACTTGTAATAAAACTTGAAGCCGCTGCCAAGTATGAGCATATCTGCTGGGAATATGGACAGATATCAACTAAATTGCTGAATGTTTTTTCACTGCTGCAGAAGGTTCTTGTTCCTCAGATGTGCATCCAGTTGCCAAAATATACTTTCGAGAACCACTGTATAAAATCTGCCACAGTAGCAAATCTGGAGTAAGGAGGGCTCAGAAGGTATCCTCAGCACTAGGGAAAGAGGGATGAAAGCCATTCCGCTGTATTACTTTCCATTATGCATTATTTCTTGTTAATAATGAATAAGACATTCTTCATTCTTCATTGTTTGTTATTCTATGGGATAATACATGAGAATTCACTTATTCATGGATTTAGCAAGTTTATCTCTTTCTTGTAGACTACTTCTCACTAGAGCTTACTGAGACAAATTCTTAATTACACTGTTGTAAAGTCAGAGTTTGTAAAATGGGAGAGAAGAACAAGGAGATATGGCAATGTGGATTTACATAGGGAAACAGGAAGGAGAGCTGAAAAATTGAAAACAATAAGGATCTTGGATGATGTACAAAGGTTATTCAGCATTCAAAGATAAGAAAGGGAAAAAAACGAAAGGGGAAGGTTAGAAGAAAAGCTGTCTATAAACAGATCCTCTTATTCCAGAAGCCTGGATGAATTTTAAAAAATAACCTAATTCCAAAAGCTACTAATGAAACTCAACCTGATAACACTCTTTGTTTGGCTGGATGCAGTTAAGTGACATGAATAGTGTTGCAATAGTATAAAACTGACATAAATCAATGAGTGATCCATGCCTTAATTACCAGTCTGCCATAACAGCCGATCCAGTCCTTTGGAAACCCCAAATGGTTTCCATGGTACATCATCCCCCACATACTCATAGGTCTCTTGCCTTCCAGAAATACTTTCAAGATAATTAAGAAAAATAACAAATTGGTAGACCATATTGCTTCTAATTGGGGGTCAGACATATGGAATCCTTGAAAATCTGAAGGTTTTGCTAACAATCAGAATGAATCAGCATTCTATGGTTCTGGATGCTTTGTTCTTAGTTGTTTGTGCAGTGTCAGATTTTTAATGGATGCAACATGCACCACAGACAGTGAAGAGGTCTTGGTTTGGGGGAAGCTGCTCTGCTGCCAAAGAGAACCTGAGTTTTTCTGGCCTGAAGGTGAGGTATTTCTCATCTTGGCGTTACAAGATGTAATTATGCTTGATTATTAGAAAAGCCTTCAGCTGCCTCTGACAGGACTGCAGGCAATGTAATTGTACTGGAGAAAAAGATCTAACAATATACATAGTTCTGCTGAAAACATCACTAGGTTAAGCAGTTCGGTTTTGTACTGGCTCATGAAGTAAACAAACATCAGTGTTTATCAATTGCTGGTAGTGGTCCATCTGAATTCAGCTTTTAGGTACAGCTTTTGGGATTTGAATTGTTATTGGATAATGCTTGAACCCACAAACATTAGGCATGTGGTTGTAAGCAGTTTCCATGGGAATAGCATTGAAAGCTATTTAAAGAATGAAAGAAAAATGAACACATCTTTTATAGATTTTTATGCCAAAATAATTGATCCTAAAAGCTAGTGTGGAGCAGTTCACACACTGACACAATGGCACACAGAGATGTTTAATTCTGCTTTTGTTAGGGGTGAAGTATTTAGAAGTACTTGTGACAGGCGAACACTGTAGATAGATGTTATGTTAACATTTATAATTCTGCTTTGTCTTCACTTTATGTGCAGAAGAACTATATTGATGAACACTGCAGTCTTTCCTAAGCCAGTGTCTAATATTAGTATTTAATTCTCAGTGAACAGAAAGAGTTTGGGATTAGTTTGGATTATTTCCTTCTTTTTTGTCATCAGAATAAAGTCAGGAATTTAGGGGGAAAATAAAAGATAAACACTTTGGTCTAAGTTGAGGAGATGATGGCACTGGAGTTACAAACCAGGGCATTCAGCACTCACAGATACCCTAGAATAATAAAGCAGTATGTAAACCGACCGTGAACAAAAAGGGGGAAAACCAGCCTGTGCAGTCCTTCTGAGTAACTCTGCTTTTACAGTGGGTAACCACGGGGAGTGAGGAAGTGAAGGAAGAGGGTGGGAACAGGGGCAGAATCGATTCAAGAAGCAGAATCTCATTACAGGCTGCCAGGAATAATGGCTAACAGAAAAAGTAAATGATTAATTCAACAAAATATGAAAAATGCCTTGTCATGGTTATTTTGAATTGGGTCACTGTTGCTCCAGTGCAATATCGTCATCAGTGCTGGATATGATGAAACTAATAGAAACTAGGAATGTTAATTATGAACCAGGTCAGCCATCTTTTACTATTAGTGACAGTGTCATCCAACTGCGATAGCTGAGTAGACTTTCTCACACAGAATTGGCAGCCACAAATTTTTAGGAGCTGATAGAACCCCAGATCAATAACTTACCTAGCACATTTTCTGAGCCACCTGCAAGCAACCTTACACATGTGAGACTGGAAAGAATCAGTCTTGAGTTTATGATACTCCATTCTCTTACAGCTGGTTCCCTTGGAATAGGATGTTCTCCCCTGGCATCGGAGGGTGCAGGTCCCAGACTGCCTCTGCAGAGGTGCAGTTTTGGCTGTGCCCGGCTTCCACATCCCCAGCCACGCAAGCAGCATCTTCCGCCTGCTTGTTTGAACTGTTCTGCATTGAACTCCACCATTAGGCTGGAAACAAGCCAGGGAAAATTGACTCATTTCAGAAAGTTTCCCTTTTACGATAGAACAGATATAAAAATGTGACTCTTGAATCACATGCTAACGTTTGCCTTGGTATGGATTGCCAAACAGGGCACTTAGGCCCCTACCTTGTGGCAAACTCAGCAGGTGCTGGCAGAGATGCTTAAAAAACCTTGGGACTTTTCAGATCTTTATTTAGAGGAATGAGAAGATAATCAGTTCACAGGATGTATTTCAGTGGACAATACCAATCAAACTGAAATTCTAAGCTGTATATTCATGCTCGACAATAGATTTTTTTTTTAATGATGTAAAGTGCTAGCTAGAAAAATGATTTCCGTCTAGGTTAACAATAGGAGCTCTTGCATAAGCCACTGGAGCTTAAAAAAAATGCTTAACAACAATTTCCTGAAATCTTCTAAATGGAACTGACTGAAGATAAGATTTGGAATAATTTCCTCCGGAACCCACATTACATTCAACTGGTTGTTATCAACATCTGAATTGCATTTCTGAGGTAGCAACCATATGTGCTCACAAATTAGGACCTATATTGCATGCTTTTATTTTTGTAGTTAGAAATGCTCCAAATGAAGGAAGGAACCTTTGTTATTAGGAAAAATGTTTAATGATAATTAAAAAACCCACCTTGCCCAGCTTTTTATTTCCTGCTGTAGACTATCAGGTGCCAATTTTATGTTTTTCTTCTGCAGTTGCAGTGTCTGTGTATTAGTAGGGCACAAGAATGTGCCGCAGGGAAGATGTTCAACTTTCTGCCAATTTGTTGAAGATCATGGAACACTGCCAAATATTATTCTCTTCTAAGCATATAGTTGTAAATTTAATAAATATTACAGAATTTGTAACATTACCATCCCCAGATCTGCCTTAATATGAAAAGACCTGAAGGTTGCACGTTTCCATGCTCAAAGGTTAAGATCTTAGAAACTAGAAAACAAAACTAGACCAATAGCCTGTAATGAATACTGGGTTTTTTTGTGTGACTGTGGGAAAAAGTCTGATTAACAGATTTATCTTCTTCTGATTTCAACAGGATTCAGATTTCTTCTTCACTTTCTTTCTTAAACCAAAGTGTAAGAGTACTGTGTTCTTTCAGGGAGACGTTTCATTGTAAACTCAGAAGAATTTGGTGACTTTCTGCACAATTCTTAAAGCATGTAAGATAAAAGCAATTATACTGGTGAGCAAGTACTTTACAGCAGTACTTGGGGCTCTGTAAAAAAAGAAATAATACTTGTCCACTGTTGTAAAATATTTTGAACTTAGTTGCTTCCTCATTCATAGAAGATTTTATTCTTATTTGAACAAACAAGTTGGCTTATAATGTGCACTCTGGGGTGTTTAAAGTGCTGAGTTGCTTTCAACTTGCTGCTTTAACATGGGGATGTAGGACAGTTTCTAGCTGGCCAGCTGCTTCAGCAAATTGATTCCATATGCAGATCCTGAACTTTAATGAAAGACTAATTATCTGGTAGTGGCTGAGCCTCAGAAGCTTGACTGTACCTTCAGGCTTTTGACTCAAGCCTCTATGGAAGGCAGCTGCCACTTTCATGCTGTATTTAGTCTGTTGAGGTCCTGGCTTAGTACACACACACTCTTGTTAACACCAGGCCCAGAAGGTGAAGGAGAAAAATATCAATTTCCTTTAAAATTCACTTGGAGTTAAATGCAAATTTTAGGAGATGTACTTGCTAATGACCTAGGGGTGATTCATCCATTATCAGATAATCTGCCTTTAGCTGCAACTATTTAAATACAGTGAGTTGAAGACAAAACCCCAATTTTCAAAATTTAAATAATCTGGCTGCTTTTGACTGCTCAGAGGAAGCAAAGCAGAAAGAAAACTGATTTACCATGCATTTAGATGGGCTTTCCATCTTCTTTGTTAAGGGAGTGCAAAGTAGCAGGCAGAGGCTGGTGTATCTGGCTGTTAGTTTTAACCTAACTTTTCCTCTTTTTTTCTCTTCAAAAATAATAATTATGGAATGAACATTTCTTGGACTTGTTTTAAAGTTTAAAATGAGCAGATGGTCACCTAAAATGTCTTGACATCTATTGATTTTAAATTTTGTTTCTGTTTCATAGCACTGTAGAATTATAGAATGGTTTGGGTTGGAAGATACTTTTAAAAGCCATCTAGTCCAACCCCACTGCAATGAGCACGGCCGTCTTCCACTGGACCAGGTTGCTCAGAGCCCTGTCCAACCTGACCTTAAATGTTTCCAGGATTGGGGCATCTACCACCTCTCTGGGCAACATGTGCTGGTGTTTCACCGCCCTGTTTCATCAGCTGTATCTTGATTAGAATGGCATGGATCACCTTCTGATGTTTGATGTCAGAACTTAATTTTTGCAGAATCTCTTGGGTTTTAACATTCAATAAGCCAAGAGGCAGAAAGAGCTAGTAGCCTGAGTGCTGAGGGCAGTTAGCAAAATCTGTGGACCAACGCAACAGCTTTAAATGGAAATAACTAGACTTTAGGTGGCTTTGGACCCTGACATTTGTTTTCAAGGATTTCTCACTAATAAGGTTTTTCTTTCTTTCCCTTTTGGCTTCAGATAGAAATGTTTTGTTTAATGGATTTGTCAGCTTTCCCATCCTGTCAGAAATCAGACAAACAGCCGCTCATTTATAATGGAATAAGTGAGGTGAAGAAGTGGTTTACTATTGATATTCTGTGCACCTAAAATACCTTGAGGAAGGAAACAAGTTGAGTGTCTCATCCTGCAACTAGCTGCAAATTAGTTGCATTTAGCTGCAAAGCTAATATTAAGTCCTAGCTTTTCTGTGGAGAAGTCATAGTCTTACAGAGTATTAATAAGTAAATCATCTCTTTTTCTTACAGACCTGGCATTAACAGATGAGAAGTTTCACATCTCATGATATATCTGGATGGGAATGTAGCCTGGACAGTGCTCTTAAAACTACTTCTACTCCCTAGCTTTACATACTGCTGAAGGTAATTCTTATCTTCTTAGTTATTTTTGTATTCATAAAGGAATACATTGTTGAGAAACTTTATAAGCTGTTGGAAGAACCAGTGATTATTTTAATATAATGCTTTTTTCCAGGAGCTTGATATCTCTCTTTTACATATTCTGGATCTGAATCACCCTCGATCTGAATTTAAATATTCCTGATTAATTCTCCCTCATATCACTTGCAGATCATTTGTTTCTTTGTGTATTTTGTTTGATTTTCATCTTGCATTGATGAAAACTTGCACTGACTCTCTAACGGTGGCTACCCCATCACTAAACTAGCATAAGCAGAGGATTCTTCTCACTTCACGTATAATCCATTTTTTAATATAAGCAGCCATAAAAGAACCCACAAGTGGGATATAACTGTTGAATGATGACTCCCTGCCTCCTCCACACCCATTTTTTGTACCCTTCTTCCATTTTCTGTGCTGCCTGTACTTTTGCACCCTGTGATGAGAAAACTGACCTCAGCAGGTTGCCAGTTCTGGAAAAGTGCTTGAAAATCACTTGTGTGACTAGCTAGAGAGAAATTTATGCCAGCAACTCCTTGATTACCAGCCTGTCTGCACAGAACAACAGCCTCTTAATGCTGGGGCACAGTGAGGTTCAGTGCCCTGGATGTGGCAGGGAAGAATCAGAAGAGGTTTTGAAGAGGGATCCTTCCCATGAAGAGACACCAGTCCATGACCAGGGAGCGAGAAGGCAGGATGGAACTTCACTAAGCTTGAAATGATGACTGTTTCTTTGAATCAAGGGGTGAAGTTACTCTAAGAGATGAGGAGGAAGAAGAGAGAAAGAATATCCAGATTTCTTCTGACCCACCCCACCAAAAGGGCTTTTTTTTTGTACTTTCCTTTTTAGAAAGTATCTGTGATTTTAAAAAAAAACAACCAACCCACAACAAAACAACATACAAAACTTCTCATCTAACCCCCTCTACTAAAACACCTACTTTCTTGCTGTTATGCCTTTCTAGGTCTGAGATTAACCATGCAGCTGAAAATTTGGGGGAGATCTATGTGGGTTTGGGAGTTTAGAGGGCTGAATTGCAGAAACATCCAGACTGGAATCTGCTCAAGAGAGTGCACTCAAGGGACCAGAAACCACATCCAGGCTCTGCCCAGGCCACACCAGAGCTGTTTACAACAGCCAGGGGCTATCCAGAGAGGACTGAGTCAGGAGGTGACAAGAGTGGGTGAAGAGAGTGAAAACATAGCTGCTAAATGACTCAGTGCTGCAGTCAGCATGCACACAGAACATCAGGCATCATGTCATTTCAGTCCTACAAATAACTCGGCAGTCCTCTAATGATATGATGTATTACCATATAATTGCATAGCTAATTTGGCAGCAAGACTAAATTAATTCCTTAATGTAGAGGTCTGCAAGATACACTAGTCTTCTATGTTGTGTTTCCCTCAATTAATCTGGAGGGTAGCCAGATAAACCACTTGTGATAATAATGGTGTAATTGTTCTCTGTCAAATCTTGAATGTTAGAAAGAAAAAGCCCCCACCTTTCCCACACTGCAGCCAGACACAGTCGTCACTCTCTTCTGTTCCACCAGGTGGAGAAGCTCACCAGTGCGACTGAGAGGAAAGGGAGCTAGATGCTAAGCAAACTGTGCAAAACAAGACTGCTCCTGATCAAAACCCCCTTTGTTTTATTTTGAGCCCAAACCTGCTTTTTTTTTCAAAAAGAAAAATGAACCGATGACAGAAGTTTCCAATATAGCATATTACTTTCTAAGGAAGATGACTTTTACATCCAAAGCAAGCACCGTTTCTCAGCCCTCTCCCAAAGTTAATGTTGCTTATTACCAACACTTGATAGCCTTTCCCACCTGTAATTCTGAAAGCACATTTCAAAGATGGGCAAGATCTTTAACCCTCTTTTCTAGATGGAGAAGCAAATAAAGGCTAAGCAGCTTTCCTGAGGTACACTATAGATCCACAGTAAAGACAGTGAATCGCCATATTTTAAACTACGGCTAAAGAGACTAGAAACACCAGCACAGGAAAACTGACAAAATAAATCACAATCCTGTATGGATTTACAGTGAGAGAAAACATGTATCATGAGCGCTCCTCAAACTGAAATGCTGAATTTGATTCCAAATTAGGTGACAGTACACTATTTGCTTTTGCGATTTGAGTTGTGGGCAGAGATTGTACCCACTAAACGAAAGTCCTTTGAAAACTTTACCATGTTGTCTGACAAACCAGGTGGGGGCTGGAGCTTTATTGAAATTAAGAAATAAAGGCTTGTTGTAATTGGGTGTTGAGCAGGGCAGCCCTGCAGAAGATCCAATCCCAAAGGTATTCTGCATGTACAAGTGAGGATTTTGGATCCTGAACTGAAGATGTATCAACATTAGCAGGAGCAGACAGACGTGAGGTATCTCTGGTTATGTTAACTCTCCAACTGCAAGTGCAGGATCATTTGCAGCAGGCTTTTCTGAGCTGGCAGGACAGGAAGCTGCCTGAATGCCAGCTGACATAGCTATCCTAGCCCAGGATCAGGGCTGGCTGGCTAAAGCACAGCATGAAACTAGTGACAGTGCTGTGCCAGCTCTGTACATAGAGCATCTCTGTAAGCCGTCCACCTGCAGTATGACAGGGGCTCAGGGCAGTGCTCTCCACAGGAAGTTTACAGGTTTACGAATCAAAGTTCACTTCCAGGTTTCACTGTCTTGAGAGCAATGCTTGACCTCAGTTATCTCAGTTTACTTAACTGTAGGCTAGCTTTTACTATAACCACTTAGAGTAGTCCAGCTGGATAGTTTAAGGATTAAGTGAAGGATTAAGTGATACATGAAGCAACAGATGATCCATAAGAATTTATTTTTTTGAAGTATAATCGTGCCTTTTGATACATGTTGGCTCAAACTTTGAAAGCCTGGCTCTGAGAAACTGGACCTGAACGCTACCCCTGGACTTTCTGAGTGTGTCCTATTTACTGCAGGTCTGAATCCCTTTAACATCGATCAGCATTCTTTTTGATTGAATCTTGCCTGGTGCACAAATCTCAGGAACGGAGAACATGACAGTTAGAGCATGATAGTTTTAGGTAGTATCAAGATGAACTCTGTACTTTCAATATATTGTAATGTTTGATCTTTCTGACCCCAAATCAAAGCTATTTTCTGAAGCATTACCATGGTGATGCACAGCACAGAGTATTGTCATTGCCAGGGCTTTTAGAGCTTTATTGAAATGCTTTTGAGCTGAAGAAAAAGATGCATATGAAATAATAGTACATTATGTTGGAGATTGACTTGCAATGGGTTGCTATACAAAATATTTAATAAAATCTCTAAAATTCTATTAGGACAAGTTACCAGAAAATTAAAAATACCTATATATATAGAGCTGCAAACATAGACATTATTATGTGAGTACAACCAAGCCTCTCTTTCCAGAGCACTGAAGGAAGAAATGTTTGCTAGCAAATTGAGTAATTGTTTCTGAAAATTGGCTATCTGGTTTCTGCGTAAGCCTTCAGTATTACCTATTCCTAAGAAACTTTTCTGGATTCACAGAGTGCCTACTGTTGTGAAGCTAATAGATATGTTTTTGATGAATACATATTTCCATTTGAATTGTGAGAGCAGTAACCTTTAGTCATACACAGACAAGATCATTTCAATTCTAGGCTTAGTCCAGCAAAATTGCTTGATTCAGAATCTGATATGTGCATTGGCTTAATTATTTTTGAGGTTTTTTTTATCATGTGATCAATCTTATGTGATGATCAGGTTGTGAAGTTTATTTTATCTGTATGGTAAATTCATCTTAGGTCTGATGAATTTATTTCCCCTCTGTTCTCCCCCACTCTTTTAAAGTGTGCAGCATTTCATTTACTGCTTTTTAGAACACCCTTTGTAAACATCATATTCTGTAGATCTAATCCCATCTTCCCTGAAAACTAGCAACAGATGTCTGGTGTGAAATCCTGACCCTATTCAGGATTCAGCAGGAATTTTCAGCAATTAACAGGTAGTTCAGACTCCACTCAGTGCAAATGAGGGCCAAACCCCATTCATTTTCCTGGGTTAGGCTAAACTCCGAAAGCTCTCTTGCTGACATGCGCAAGAGTTGACTGATCTCGCTTGAATCTGTGTATCTGCTCTAATTTAGGCTGGTAAAAGTGCAGTCAATGTTATGTATTTTACCAAGTGTATCATTAATTTTAACATATTTTGTAATTTCCTCTGAAAATTCATTAATGAGAATAGAAGCATTAAATTTACATACATCAATGACTAAGCAGTTATGTTGACTAGATTGTTAGAGACATCAATATTACTTGAACGTAGGTCTAATTATGTACTGCTTCACATATTGAGCGTTATTTCTGTCTGAATTGTAATGTGGCTAAATTATTATTTTGATTAAGCTAATGAGTTCATTCTCATTCATCTCTTTCATTCTGATTAATTTCATTCAGAAACCTTTTAAATCTACATAGCTGTCCCACTCCGGGAAGCCTCCCACTAAAGTTCAAGCAATACAGTACTATTCTTCACAAGGCCAGAGTTATTGGAAACTGGGAGGAGGAAGAGAAAGGGGCAGTATATTTTAAGTATAGGATTGAACTTCCTGAGTGAATTTGGGCATTACTCAAGAAGTTTAAGTTAATGCAAATCAATGCAAATCAGTTCAGCTTTGCATCCAGAAGCCTAATAAATGAGTTGAACTAGCAGACTTCAACTTGCTTGTGCTAACAGTCACCTTGACTAGCTGCCTTTTTCCAGCAGGTCCTTGCCAAGTCTTGAAAAATTATTTTCCCAGATTTTTTATTTTCCATTGTGTGTGTCACTTCCTGAGGCTGATGTTCTGCTAGTTGGTAACTGCTGTCTCTCCTGAAGGAGGCACCTGACATATTTGTGAGGCCATTTCCTAAATAATGGGGAAGATTGCACAAGTTCTTTCAGATTAACTAGAGCTCTCAGTGGTGGCATCTTGCCACAGAAGCAGCAAGGCTGACAAGGCACTCCTGCTAGTTTTTATCCTCTCCCTGTCATGTGAGTAAGGGCTCCACATGGTTGGTAGGGAATAAAGAATGAAGCTGAGTGACAGAGATGATGCTGGGTAGTCTACCTGTGATAGTACTGCAGATTTAAAGGACAGTGGCTTTATGTGTTACTGTTGTTATGCTGGGTTGGTGCTACTCTGCTTTGTAACACCAACAAAATGCCACAAACATAGCTGATTGCTCCTGAGCTTTGCCAGAGCTCTCTTCTTTCTGACTGTGATGTCCAGAGCACCCACTAGCAACATACTATAGAAAAGTGACACAGCTACACTGGCTTTTCCTTCTGCACTCCATGTCTGATCTTTGCACATGCAGTAGGAAAAAAGGAGAAATGTGTTTAGAAATTAACTTCTCCATTCTCAGTGAACCGCTAGCTTAAGGGTAAACTACCAGCAACCATAACATGTTAAACAAACCAATAAGTAGATTATTGTATTGCTTGTATGTGAAAGAAATGCCTCAGATAAGAAAGAGTTTTTTTGTTTTGGCTGAATATCTTGAGCCTAGTCCTGCTCCCAGGTTAGTTATAGCCAGGTACTCTGTGGGTGTAGGCTGTCTTCTCCCACAGGAAGATCTATGTCTACGGCATGGAGGTTGCACCATTCTTGAGACAAGCCAGTCTTTCTTTGCAGCTTCCTCCTTGCTTGAATGCAAGCTGTGCACTAGCTCTAGCTCACCATCCCTTTGCGGTCTGGGTACGATGCAGAGTAGTTTAATTAAGGATGCTCTGTGGGGAAAAGAGAAGGCTGTGGCAGCAGGGGACAGCACATAAAAGCAGAGCATCAGATGCAGCTGAATGATCAATTGTATTGTAAAAAGAATAACAGATACTGTGACAAGTTGGAAAAAAGGCAGTTTATACAAACTCACAGGGATCCCATGTTACACTTGGGATCAGGACACAGCACATCCTTTAAGAGCTATTGCAGCAGGCAGTGTGAGTGTTGTACCTTTGTGCATTGCGTTGTGTTTCTAACTGGGCCATCACATTTAATGAAACTGTCATTTTTTCCCTTCATTAATAATGCAAAATATTTAAACAGTATCTAGCATTGCTTTTAGAGGCTTTGCTGATAACTTTTGTTGCTCTTTGCAGGACTGGTTAGCCTCAGCAACAGAAAGAGGATGGTCTGATAACTTGTATGTGAGTTTAGGAACTGTGGGGCTCCTGTAGAAGAAGCTACAGTCCTGTTTAGGGACGTCATTTTCCCACATGTTGTACAAGGAGCTTTGCTGTCTTGCCATCAGTGGCCAGCATCCTGGATGCAGAGCCGTCTTAAAGGAAACCTCAGGTAGATTGTCCAGAAGATGTATACATATGTTCCACCTTGGCATGAATTAACCTCTTTTCTTCTGAAGACTTTTATCTCTGTGTGTGGCACAGGGTAGTGAGTCAGAGGATTAAGAAATCTCTATTTTATTACTTCTCTTCTCTCTTAAAAATTCCTAATTCCTTGGGGCTTTTAGATTGAGAAACTCATAACTGTTACGAAGCCTCATAACTTGACCTCAGTTTCAAATAGACAGAAAATCAAAGGTCCACATTCTTCTCCCCACACTTGCTGTGTCAGTGTTTCGGTTTCGGCTGCCGCCGGCAACAAAAAGCGCCACGCGGCTGCCCCTCCCCCCGCCGGCGTGCGGAGGAGAATGGAAAGAAAAAGGCAGAAACCGGTGGGTCGGGATAAGGGCAGTTCAACAGAACAGCAAACAGAGGGAAACAGGAACAACAACGATACAGATAAGGAGAAAACA